>Ga0265295_1000360_pt1 | contig 93166 bp, 87 predicted proteins | sample Munlansysbiofilm_FD_192503 | JGI IMG/M metagenome (GOLD analysis project Ga0265295, IMG submission 192503) | Leachate microbial communities from a municipal landfill in Southern Ontario, Canada - Methane capture system biofilm | ecosystem: Engineered > Solid waste > Landfill > Unclassified ... | reverse complement strand
GAGCCAAGGCACTTATTAACCAGAGCCTCACTGGTGGATTACCGATCGCTTGTTAAGCAGATCTCCCCAGATAAGAGCATGTACTGTCACTGCACTGCTGCATCATTTACGGTGGCCGTTAGATCACGTGGCTTCGTTGTCTTGTGCCAACTCGCCTTCAGCCTACGCCTCATATGATGTTTTTGTTCATCAGCTCGCAGCTTTGCGTCCGGCTTCCTCCAGACAGATCCTCGCGGAGCTGCCCTTGCCATTCGCTAGTAGTTAACATCTAATAACGATCATAAATCGCTAAGGATGGTGACCTTCCTACAGAGGACTTTCACCTCATTAGTTCATGCCCATGCTGGGCGTACACAAATGCGCAGGCAAGCCGGTTTTCTGCAACACATGTCGAATTAAAGTGACCAGCTTGCCTTGTCGTACATGACTTACGGATAGATTCACCGACACACGGATAGGCATACCCTGCTCTAACCACAACAACGCCTGCTGACAAGCCTGCTCAAGCATTAATTCAGTAATTGCAGTAATTAGGCCGGTTTCTTCTGCTAAGGCAATAAACTCACTGGGCGGAACCAAACCAAGCTGTGGATGGTTCCAGCGCACCAATGCTTCTGCAGAGCGAATCTGACCGTCCGCTAAGGTTAACTTCGGCTGGTAATACGCTTCTAACTGACCCTCTTCTATACCTCGACGCAATTGCTGTTCAAGCTGTAAACGCTCCAAAGTACAGGTCTGCAATTGATCATTGTAAAATTGAAAGTTATTACCACCTAAGTGCTTAGCATGCTGCATGGCCATATTCGCCTGGGTCATCAATGTTGCAGGCTCGCGGGCGTTTGCAGGCAATACGCTGATACCAATCGAGGCACTGATAATCAGTTCATTGCCCGCCACTTCAATCGGCAAATGGATACGCGCTAAAATTGATGTACACAAGCGCACTAAGGTATTGCTAGATTCACAATTATCTAAAATAACTGCGAACTCATTACCCCCAAGCCGCGCCAAGGTATTGGCTTCTGGCAAAAGCTGCGTCAGCCTACGACTGACTTGCCGCAACACTTGATCAGCCGTTTCAATGCCTAAACTATCGTTGAGTACTTTAAAACGATCGATGTCAATGTGCAGCAAAGCCATACAGCCTTCGTCTCTGCGCGCATGATCAACCGCTTGATGCAAGCGCTTATGAAATAAAGAGCGATTCGATAAGCCGGTCAAGTCATCGTACTGGGTTAAATAAGTCAGGCGCTCCTCTGCTTCACGGCGCGATGTTAAATCCGTAAGAAACCCAACAATGTGCGTGATATTACCGTGCTTATCTCGCATCACATGGATCTGCAGCCATTGCGGATACACTTCGCCATTTTTACGCGTATCAAGCATCTCACCTTGCCAGCTACCTTGTTGTTCAATACCTAAACGTATTGCTTGGTATTGTCGCGTCACCTCAGCAGATCGAGATCGCAACAGAACGTTTTTCCCTAAAACGTCTGCTCGGCTATAACCTGTCACAGCAGTAAATGCTTTATTGACTGTGAGGATATTGTACTCAGGATCTAAAATTATAATCCCTTCAATACCCGCATCAAACACACTGGAGGCCAAACGTAATTCTTCATCACGCTGTTTAGCTAAAGTAATATCACGCCGCGTGCCCAGCATACGCAAAACACGTCCGGCGCTATTGCGCTCAACAGCACGTCCACGGTCTTCCACCCAAATCCAACGACCATCATGATGTTTAACCCGATACTCAACAGCATAACCCTCTGTTTTCTGCTGCATATGTTCAATCATGGCGGTGCGCAACACCGGTAAATCATCCGGGTGCAGTAACGGTCGTAAATCAGTTAATACACCGCGCACTTCTGCGTCTTCTAAGCCAAAAATACTTTTAGTGCGTGTGTGATGAATCTCATCACTTACCAAATCCCAATCCCAGAATGCGAGTTGACTCGCATCCAAAGCCAGCTCAAGACTCTCTTGGCTTTTTCCCAACGCCTGCAACACATCCTCTAGCTCAATCGTGCGAGCGCTAACACGCTCCTCCAAATGGGCTTGTGCAGCTAACAAGGTGTGTTCTGCGGCTTCCTTTTTGCTGACTTCAGCCGTCAACTGAGTATTTAAAAACTCTGTTTCTGCTTGAGATTTTTGTAACGTTTGAATCAGCTTTTGATTTTTCAAGCGTTGCTTGAGACTTTGATGTAATAAGCGATTCACTTGATATGCTGCAGCTGTCATCGCAACAACATACATGAGGGCCAACAAACCTAAACCATGCAGGATCTCCGAGTCAGCATTTAAATACACCCAAATTGTCGGGGAAAAACCTGACACGGTATAACATACAAATAATACGCCATTAACAGCATAGGCCATACAAGCTGAAGCGGCCACCAAAGCGACGAGCCCTAACAAGATCACTTGCTGGTTAAACGCCACTTCAGGCACGAAGACACAAGCAAACACACCAAGGGTTAAGCCTGAAACACAGGCGCACAACAGCAAGGCAATACGCCAATGGAGGGCCGCTTGCTGGGCGACTGAAGCCCTCTCAAATAGTTTTAAAACAACAAAGCGTAGAATAGCCAAACTCGCAACAAAAAGAGCCCACGCACTGAGCAAAGCAAACTGCGCACTGTTGCGTAAAATCCACACACAAGCGATGCTGCAAAGCAGCATCAACAATGTAGGTATTTGCGTACTACGATAAAGCATCGTAGTAATTTCAAAGACTTCCTCACCTAAAAAGCGCTGACATGGAATGTCCTGCGACCTATTTTTAGTTCTCAATATCAAAAATCCTTATTGTTATTGTTATTACTGCCAAGCTGAAGTGAAGTGAACTGTGCTTTTTCGGATGACTCACAAATCCCCCTGCCAAACGAAACAGCCATTACTCATCTTTTACCATAAAAACATAGCCTATATTCAATTTTGATGAATAAAATCAAGAGACTAAAGAACTTTGCGCTACCTACTCGTTATACGCAGAGCGTAAAACCAAGGAAGTATTTTAGTTTTCAATGTATTTGCCCTTACCCTGCTAGGTCACTAGAATGCTCCGATGCATGATGATATCTCACACTTATTAAATTCTCTCAACGAAGCACAGCGTCAAGCTGTCGCGGCGCCTATTGGCCAACAACGTGTCCTAGCCGGTGCTGGCTCAGGAAAAACACGCGTTTTGGTGCACCGTATTGCTTGGTTGATCCAAGTTGAAGGGGTTTCACCGCACAGCATTTTATCGGTGACCTTTACCAATAAAGCAGCTGCTGAAATGCGTTTACGCATTGAAGACTTACTCGGCCTTAATCCTGCAGGGATGTGGGTTGGCACCTTCCACGGCCTTGCCCATCGATTACTTCGCGCGCATTGGCAAGAAGCAGGGCTCGCCGAAGGCTTTAGCATTTTAGATGGCGACGACCAACAACGCCTACTTAAGCGCGTGATCCGCGAACTGGAATTGGATGAACAGCGCTGGCCGGTACGTCAAGCCCAATGGTTTATTAACGGACAAAAAGATGAGGGCTTACGCCCGCAGCATACCCAAGCAGGCGGTGATCTATTTCTCGCCACTATGCTGCAAATCTACACAGCTTATGAAGCAGCCTGTGCTCGCGCCGGTGCAATTGACTTTGCTGAGCTGTTACTGCGCGCACTGGATCTATGGCGTAACAACCCCGGACTGTTACAGCATTATCAGCAGCGCTTCCAACACGTCCTCGTCGATGAATTTCAAGACACCAACGCGGTGCAATACGCTTGGCTGAGACTACTGGCGCAAGGTGGTAAAAGCTTAATGGTAGTCGGCGATGATGATCAGTCAATTTACGGCTGGCGTGGCGCAAAAATTGAAAATATCCAGCAATTTTCTAACGACTTTGTAAACACACAGAGTATTCGTCTCGAGCAAAACTACCGCTCTACCGCAACGATTCTTAAAGCCGCCAATGCCCTGATTGATAATAACCAAGGACGCCTCGGTAAAGAACTCTGGACTGACGGTGAAGAAGGCGAGCTTATCAGCTTGTACAGCGCTTATAACGAGTACGATGAAGCACGCTATATCGTTGAATGTATTGAACAATCTTTGCGTAAAGGTGAGCTGACGCGCAGTGATATTGCGATTTTATACCGCTCCAACGCGCAATCGCGTGTATTAGAAGAAGCCTTACTACGCGCCGCGGTGCCTTACCGTATTTACGGTGGTCAGCGTTTCTTTGAGCGTTTGGAAATTAAGAACGCCCTGTCTTATTTACGCTTATTACGCAGCCGTCATGATGACGGTGCAGTGGAACGGGTCATCAATGTACCGACCCGCGGCATTGGCGAGAAAACCATCGAGACCGTCCGTCAAGCCGCACGCGAGCACGATGTCTCGTTGTGGACAGCAATGCAACTGCTCATTGAGCGGAAAGCTTTAAGCGGACGCGCCAGTAGTGCATTACAAGGTTTTATTAATCTGATTGAAGAATTAGAAACACGCACCCTTGATTGTGAATTGCATGCAATGGCGCAAATCGTCATTGAACAGTCAGGACTGCTCACCTATCACAAAGAAGAAAAAGGTGAGAAAGGTCAAGCTCGAGTGGAAAACCTTGAAGAATTGGTCAGCGCTGCGCGCACCTTTACCAGGGATGAGGAACGCGAAGAAGACATCACGCCTCTAGTCGCTTTCCTAGATCACGCCGTACTGGAAGCGGGTGATACCCAAGCCGACGAGTTAACTGAGGCGGTGCAACTGATGACGTTGCACAGCGCTAAAGGTTTAGAGTTTCCAATTGTCTTTATTGCCGGCATGGAAGAAGGCTTATTCCCGCATAAAATGAGCCTAGAAGAACCTGGCCGCTTAGAAGAAGAACGCCGTTTGGCCTATGTGGGTGTCACTCGCGCCATGCAACAGCTGTATCTGACCTGCGCAGAAACTCGCCGTCTGTATGGTTCTGAAACCTACAATAAAGTATCGCGTTTTGTGCGTGAGATTCCTGCAGACTTACTGCAAGAAGTACGCATGAACAATAGCGTCAGCCGCCCGTATCAAAGCAATCATCAAGTGCAATCAGGCGGTCTCTTTAGCGGGGCAGAAATACCACAAACAGAATTCAAACTCGGTCAGTTTGTGCAACATCCCGTATTTGGTGAAGGCGTGATCCTGAATTTTGAAGGTGCGGGTGCACAAGCTCGGGTGCAAGTTAATTTTGCTAACGATGGGATCAAATGGCTTATGGTCGCTTACGCTAAGCTGCAACCGCTATAGTCATAAAAATTTGTACAACACACACAAGGAGCTGATATGAAGCGTCGCCATAGCCTTACTTTTGCAGCCATTATTACCGCTTGCTTAGCCCTGCTTGGCTGCAACGAAGAATCATCCAGCACCGCAGAAAACACTACACCAGTCCAGAAAGAAACCTTTACCTGGAAAATGGTTACGGCCTGGCCCAAAAACTATCCAGCACTTGGCACTTCAGCTGAGCGCTTGGCTGAACGTATTAACAGCATGAGTAATGGCCGCCTCACCATTAAGGTGTACGCTGGCGGTGAACTGGTCCCCCCTCTAGAAGTGTTTGATGCGGTTTCGCGTGGCACCGCACAAATGGGTCACGGCGCTGCGTATTACTGGAAAGGTAAAACCGACACTGCACAATTTTTCACTTCTGTACCCTTTGGTTTATCCGCCATTGAAATGAATGCGTGGCTACACAAAGGTGGCGGCTTGCAATTGTGGGAAGAAGCTTATGCGCCCTTTGGTATCAAACCTTTTGCCATCGGCAACTCTGGGATGCAGATGGGCGGCTGGTTTAATAAAGAAATTAACAGCCTAGATGACCTTAAAGGGTTAAAAATTCGCATGCCCGGCTTGGGTGGCGAAGTGCTCAACCGTCTCGGCGCAACGACGGTTAACCTGCCTGGCAGTGAAGTGTTCACCGCCCTGCAAACCAATGCCATTGATGCTTCAGACTGGGTCAGCCCCTATAACGACTTAGCCTTTGGCTTACATAAAGCAGCTAAATACTATTACTACCCTGGCTGGCAAGAACCTCAAGCCGTGTTAGAACTGATTATTAATCAAGAGGCATGGGACAGCCTGCCGACAGATCTTCAAGCCATCGTCAGCGAAGCAATTCGTGCGGGTAATGCCGATATGCTAGATGACTTCACTTGGAATAATGCACGCGCTTTAGCTGAACTAAAACAAGCTGACGTGCAATTGCGCCGCTTCCCAGATGAAGTCTTACAAGCCATGCAGATCGAGTCGGCACAGGTGCTCAATGAGTTAGCTGGCAACAGTGAACTCAATCAACGCATCTGGGACTCCATGCAAACATTTCAAAAACAAGTAACGCTCATGCATGAGCTCTCCGAAAAGCAACTCTATAACTGGCGTGACTAGGCTCTGAGACATGTTTGCAACATGCCCAGTTTAAGCGAATACGCCTCACAAGTCGGTTCATATGCACTGCATGAGCACCGGTATACTCGATCAATCTGACAATAAAGAGATATTTATATGCAACGTTTTCTCAGTATCGCCCTCGCCCTGTGCCTCGGCTTAACCTTCAGCATCGATGCTGATGCAAAACGCTTTGGTGGCGGTAAGTCATGGGGGGCAAAACCTAAACACAGTCAAATGCAAAAACAACAAGCCCAACCCTCAGCAACACAAGCACCAGGCAAGCAAGCGGCAGCAGCCGGCGCACGACCCGGTATTGGCGGTATGTTAATGGGCCTCGCCGCAGGCGGTCTATTGGCGTCAATGTTTATGGGCGGCGCTTTTGAAGGCTTACAAATCATGGACATATTGATTTTTGGCCTGATCGCTTTTGTTATTTTTAAGCTGATTGCCAGCCGTCGTCGACACATGCCGCAAGCGGCTACTGCTGGGGGCCCAGCGATGCAACGTGAAGCACATGGCACGCAACAAAACATTTTTGGCAGTTCTAACATTGCCACACAACCGGCACTCCAAGTACCTGCTTGGTTTAACGAAGCCAATTTTTTACAGGCTGCCGAAGGTCACTTTAATGCTCTACAGCAGCATTGGGATGCCAATGAAATGCATCTAATTGCTGAGTTTGTGACGCCAGAAATGCTGACCTTCCTGAGCAATGAACGCAGCAGTTTAGGCGATGCGATGCAATCAACTTATATTGATGATTTAACCGTGCAACTGGATGGTATTGATGAGCAAAGCGAACGCACTGTCGCCACTATCACCTTCCACGGCGTAGCGAAAACTTCACGCTTTGACCAAGGCGAAGCGTTCAGTGAAAGCTGGAGCATGGAGCGCCAGAATGGCGACAACCAACCGTGGTTAATCGCAGGTATTCGTCAAAACGCTTAATGTCTCCAGCAAAAACTGAGGCGGCAGCGATATCTATGCCGCTTCAAGTTTTCAACTATAGTCAGTCAACCCTCTACAGAGCGAATAAAGCGTGGAAGAAGTCATTGAAGAGCTACGTGAACGTAATGAGCCCGTGCCTGTGGCGCTCGAATTGCCTGAAGAAGAAACCTTAGTCGAGATTCAAGAACAAATCTTAATTCATCTGCCCTTTGCCCTGCGCGAGTATTTATTGACCGTAAGCGATGTTGTCTACGGTCGACTTGAGCCAGTGACGGCCAGCGACCCACACTCACATACTTTTCTTCCTGAAGTCACAGCCACCGCTTGGGATTTAGGGCTGCCTCGCCATTTGATACCGCTGTGTCATGACGAACCCATTTATTACGCAGTAGAGGAAGACGGTGAAGTTTTCGCCTGGGATGCCAACACACAGGAAATGCTCGAGGAAACGTGGGAAAGCGTTTGGCATTGGGTCCGCGATGTCTGGTTAGAAAGTTAACAGCTCTCAGAATAAGGTACAATTGCGTCTTTTCAGTGCACAGTGTAGATGCATACAACTAAGAGAACTTTATGGAACCCGGATCATCAACCCTCAGCATGACTGTTTTAATGACACCAGATAACGCGAATTTTTCTGGCAATGTGCATGGTGGCACCCTTCTTAAATACCTCGATGAAGTCGCTTATGCATGCGCCAGCCGTTTTGCTGGTAGCTACGTAGTCACGCTATCTGTTGATCAAGTCACCTTTCGCCAGCCTATCCACGTCGGAGAGCTGGTGACTTTCTTGGCATCCGTCAACTACACTGGGCGCACATCCATCGAAGTGGGTATTAAAGTTATCACTGAGAACATTCGTGAGAAGCTGGTGCGGCACACCAATAGCTGCTTTTTTACGATGGTAGCGATTAATGATCAAGGTCAATCAATTGAAGTACCCAAGCTCACACCTGTGAGCAAGGACCAGATCAGACGTTTTGCCAATGCTCAAGAGCGCCGTGCAATTCGAGTTGAACTTGCCGCACGCTATAAAGCACTGAAAACCAGTCACCTATAAACTGCAATAACGATGAGTTTAAGCTGTTTCAATATCCTTTCAAAAGCAACGACAAAACGTATGAATCACTAACTTTGTCGTTGCTTTTTTAAAAAAATAGCGCTTTATTTACACATCAATATTGTTATCAACTTCTTGGACTTTTCCGCCACGCGCCAAGAACTCTTCCATGGCTTTAGCTAGAGCATCACGCTCCTTTTGCTTGGCTTCTACCGACGGTAAATCATCGACACTGACTGCCGTCTTAGCTTTGGCACGCGATGGTTTTACTACCGCATCCGAACCATCATCCACACCCTCATCAGCAGCATCGTCGTCAATATCATCAGCATCTTCAACATCATCTAAGCTGATGTCATCCGTGTCCATTTCGCTGTCATCACCAGCATCTACTTCTTCTGTTTCTAATTCATCATCAAACATAGTCAACCTCATGCCTGCTTTCAGCAAGATAGTTTTAAGCCTAGCGCCGAAATCATTCAGCACCTAAATTGGGGTTAGCATAATTACCGCGATACGGGTTAGCAATAGAGTCAATAGGCCGTAGCATTAAAATGTCAGCCAAGCACGACCTCTATGCATTGGGCGCGCATTCTAGTGCGATAAAAAGAAAATAACCACGGCAAATAGATTCTTTTTTAATATTTCTTAAAACTGCGTATTTGAGCCTTACTTTACTCATAATAGACCGCAAAAAAAATAAGGCGCAACCCCATAAAGGGTTACGCCTTATTCGTCTTGGCACACAACTATAATTGCAGTCGAGACAGTGCAGAAAAACAACTCTGTATTAAATAGCGTCTGAACCCGTCTCACCGGTACGGATACGCACGGCTTGCTCTAAGCTAACTACGAAGATTTTACCGTCACCGATTTTGCCGGTATTCGCAGCTTTACTGATCGACTCAATGACTCGATCTAATTGAGCAGCAGCAATCGCTACTTCGATTTTCACCTTAGGTAAAAAATCCACAACATACTCTGCGCCACGATACAGTTCTGTGTGACCTTTCTGCCGGCCAAAGCCCTTGACTTCAGTCACTGTAATACCTTGTACGCCAATTTCTGACAATGCTTCGCGTACATCGTCCAGTTTGAACGGTTTAATGATGGCGGTAACTAATTTCATACAGTATCTCCGGGATTAGATGACTCATCAATCAAGTCATTGTTTAACATGCCTGCACATAACTTTTATGCTTTAAAAATCGGTGCCTAGTGTAGGCATAGACTGACACAACAGCTATACACAATATTTTAGCAAGCATGCAAATACAATACGCTTTTTTTTATACATCCGCAGCGCAGACGGCGTAAGGTGTGAATTATACATAAGAAAACCAAATAGCTCTTAAATCCGGAAAGATTCAGATTCGTACTGGCGTGCTAAACTGCAGCTATCATGATTAAGGAATGTTTCTATGTTGCCGCCTAAAGCCTTATTTGACACACTCAGCACGCATGCAGGACGTTTACTCAGTAGTGAAAACCCTGTGCCTCGCGCTGAAGTTGAAGCGCAGCTTAAAGCACTATTACAAAGCGCTTTCAGCAAGCTCGACTTAGTCAGCCGTGAAGAGTTTGACAGTCAAATGGTTGTTCTAGCGCGCACTCGTGCACGCTTAGAGGCACTAGAAAGCCAAGTGACTGCACTGGAAGAACAACTCAAACAGGCTACACCGTAAAATAAAAGCATCAGACGGCTCGCTGTCATGCTCATTAAACTGCATCACACATAAGATCAAGGAGGATCTATGTCCCTCGCTATTATGCATAGTCGTGCGCAAATTGGTGTTGAAGCACCGTCCGTGAGTGTAGAAATCCATTTAACCAATGGTTTGCCCTCATTGACCATTGTTGGTTTACCCGAAACCGCTGTGCGCGAAAGCAAAGATCGCGTGCGCAGCGCCATTTTAAACAGTGCATTAGAGTTCCCTCGCAAACGCATCACCCTTAATTTGGCACCTGCAGATCTCCCCAAGGAAGGCGGTCGTTTTGATTTAGCCATCGCGCTCGGCTTACTGGCTGCTAGCGCACAACTGCCCGGAGGATGTCTCGATGGCTTTGAATGCCTTGGTGAGTTAGCGCTCTCCGGTCATGTTCGCCCCGTCCGCGGAGTACTGCCTGCTGCGCTTGCAGCGCGCGATGCTGGACGCGCGCTAGTGGTTGCTTTAGCCAACGCTGAAGAAGCGTGCTTAGCCTCAGGTTTAAAGGTCTACGCGATTGATCATTTGCTTGAACTTGTTGGGCATTTTAATCAGCAAAGCATCTTAAAGCCCTACCAATCGAAAGGCCTACTCAGCCAACCGGCAAACTACCCTGATTTACTCGAAGTACAAGGTCAGCATGCCGCCAAGCGCGCGTTAGTTGTTGCTGCTGCAGGGATGCATAACTTGCTGTTGAGCGGCCCGCCCGGCACCGGAAAAACCTTACTGGCCAGTCGCTTACCCGGCCTGCTACCACCGCTAACTGAAAAAGAAGCGTTAGAAGTCGCCGCCGTACAGTCGGTGATTAATCTTGAGCCTTTACGTGGCTGGCCACAGCGACCGTTTCGACAGCCACATCACAGCGCTTCAGGTCCAGCTTTAGTCGGTGGCGGCAGCCGTCCGCAGCCCGGCGAAATCAGCTTAGCCCATCAAGGTATTTTATTTTTAGACGAACTGCCTGAGTTCGATCGCAAGGTCCTTGAGGTACTGCGCGAACCGTTAGAGTCAGGACATATTGTGATTGCCCGTGCGCACAGTAAAGTTCGTTTCCCTGCACGCTTCCAATTGGTTGCAGCAATGAATCCGTGTCCGTGTGGTTATTTTGGCGACCCAAGCGGACGCTGTCGCTGCACTCATGAACAGGTGCAGCGCTATCGTCAAAAACTCTCAGGACCCTTGCTAGATAGGATTGATCTACATATCAACGTGGCACGAGAAACAACTTCACTGCGTCAACCGAAAGAGCCTGGCGTAAGCTCAGCACAAGCTGTTGAGCATGTGTGTGCTGCACGCGAACGGCAACTCAATCGACAAGGCTGCAGTAATGCGCAATTGGATCTAAATGCATTAAGGCTGCACTGCGTACTGGCAGAAGAGGATCGTACTTGGCTAGAACAGGCCAGTGAACGCTTAAACTTATCGTTACGCGCCACCCACCGTATTCTCAAAGTAGCACGCACCTTAGCTGATCTAGAAGCCGCACCAGCTATCTGCCGCGAGCATTTAGCTGAGGCGCTACAGTATCGTCTTAATGAACAACAGTGATGTCAGGATCAGCGCTCTGACGAAACGGTATTAATCTGCTTGAGGCTTAGGTTTTCTAGGCATCAAGTATTTCATCAAACCTTGGAACCACATGACTAACATAGTGTTGCCTTGAATTTGAATATTCTTATCTTGGATGCCTTGCATAAACGCCAACTGCTTATTTTTCGCATTCATCGTTGCAAAACCAAACGCTGAATCTTTAAAGCCAATTGAAAAGTCTGGATGCTGAGCTGCGCCTGAACGACTTTCTAAACGATTATTGGCCACCACAAAATGGCGAGCAACCTTACCATCAAGAGTGTGCAGCATAAACGTTAAGTCTTTGCCGTCTAATTGCTTTTGAAAGGCAGAATTGGTTTTACTGGCCTTGCTCATCATGCGGCCGAGCATCCAGAGTAGAAAACGAAATTTCATTAAACGGTTCCAAATAATAAATTGCGCGCATATTAATACAAACAACATATAAACGGCGCATTTAGCCGCAATTTTTGCTGCTTTTACGAGATTTTCTGTAGCCAATACGCGATAAAGAGCCGCTATCGCGCATACATTCAGCCTATGTGCTTACTGACTAACAGCTTCTTTAAGCTGCTTACCCGGTTTAAAAGCCACCGTATTGCTGGCTTTAATGGTTAACGGCTCGCCCGTTTGAGGGTTTTTCCCCGTTCGAGCACCGCGATGACGTTGTGCAAAAGAGCCAAAACCCACTAAAGTAACGGGGTCATTGTTACCTAACGCCGTGGTGACCTCTTCTAAAATAGCACTGAGAATGCGCCCTGCTTGTTCTTTACTGATATCCGTTTTTTCGGCAATCGCCGCTACCAATTCGGGTTTACGCATGTGAGACCTCATTTTATTGTTGTTAAAGTGTGTCTTGCTGTAGAGCGGTCAAGCATCATACTAACGTCTATATAAAGTAGACTCGCAAAGCATCGCACGACATCCCGCCTGTGACCAGTATTTGCGTCAATTTTCGTGATGCCTTTTACAAACGTTAAACATTCACCTGCAAACAACACCGCTACACCCGTTAAACGCTACGAAACCACAGCAGTAAAATCATCGTTTAATGCATGCTAAACTGCATACCTCGTTCTTAGTAAGATTAAGCAGCTCTGTGTCTACCAATAACCTCTGCACGCCGGATTCCGTTTGGCACTCAAGCATAACCTCATCACCAGCACTGAATGATTGGCTGTTTGATCAAGGCTCTCTGACTCAGCGCCTAAGTGCTTTATGTCACGTCTGCTTCACTGTGCAGCCACTCAATGAAGGCTGGCAAACACTGAGCCTAGACGAGTGCTCAGCACTCAATATTGCCCCACACAGCATCGGCTGGGTACGTGAAGTTTTTCTATGTAATGGCAACCAGCCTTGGGTGTTCGCGCGCAGCGTGGCTGGGCAAGCCGAGCTTCTGCATGCTGATTTTGACCTCAGTCATTTGGGCAACCGTTCACTGGGGCAATTATTATTTCCGCAGCAAGCTTTCAGTCGTGGCGCACTGCAAATCTGCTATCTCCCAGTAACGCAACTACCGACCTTGGCGCAACAGCATACTATGGGCCGTCAGCAGCTATGGGCACGCCGCTCATGTTTTAAAAAAGAATCGCTAGGTGTGCTGGTGGCCGAAGTTTTTTTACCTAAACTTTGGCAGGATACCGATCCTACGCTGCTGGACTAACAACACCCATTTATCGTCCAGCCTGCCTACTACCCTATTACGGAGCTCACCATGCTTAGCCAGTTGCTTAAATCCTGCAATCGCCTCCACCCTAGAGCTTGGGATTTTATTCAACTGATGCGTCTTGATCGCCCTATTGGTACTTACTTACTGATGTGGCCAACCTTGTGGGCGTTGTGGATTGCTGGCGAAGGCACGCCCAGTGTTAAACATGTCATCATTTTTGTCTTCGGCGTTATTCTAATGCGTTCGGCTGGTTGTGCGATTAATGACTTTGCTGATCGTAAGATTGATGGCGATGTGACCCGAACCAAAGACCGTCCAATTGTCAGTGGCCGAGTCAGCGCCAAAGAAGCGCTCATTACTTTTGTACTACTGATTGCAATCAGTTTTAGCCTAGTCCTTCTCACCAATAGCCAAACTGTCTACTGGTCTTTCTTAGCGCTGGGCTTAGCTGCGCTCTATCCCTTCACTAAGCGTTACACCTATTACCCACAGGTGGCGCTAGGTGCGGCGTACTCGTGTAGCATTCTTTTAGCATTTAGCGCAGAAACTGGCAGCCTGCCCCATGAAGCATGGCTCATTTATATCGCCAACCTACTATGGACCATTGCTTACGATACCTATTATGCAATGAGCGATCGTGAAGATGATTTAAAAATAGGAGTCAAATCGACAGCCGTTTTGTTCGGTGATGCGGATCGTTTTATTATTTTAACCTTGCAAGGCAGCGCTTTATTTTGCCTATTACTAGCGGGCAATCAGTCTGCTTTAGGCGGCTACTTTCATCTGGGCCTACTGGGCGCAGCGCTCTGTTTTACTTGGGAGTTTATCCATACGCGCCAGCGCGATGCACAGTCCTCTTTGCGAGCATTCCTACACAACCACTGGGCGGGATTGTGCATTCTACTGGGCATTATCGCGCATTATGCCTTTGCCGCTTAAACGCCCAACACAAGAGCACAAACAACATTAATAGTTGTTATTGTCAGGCTAGAGAGGCCATGGATGGCGTAGCGCTGCCAGCAAACCGTGGAAGGGCTGGTTAAGAAAAAAGAGTGTAGGGGATTTAAATACGACAGCCGCAAACATGACTACAGTTTCATTCACCGCCCACTGCAAAATTGGGCAAACTATTAATCGGCTGATTAAAGTCAAAAGGGATCGACTCAATCGCCAGCCCAACATTACGCTGTACCACAAAATGCAAATGCGGCCCGGTGCTATTGCCAGTATTGCCTGAACGCGCAAGGTAGCTACCCACATCAACTCGCTGCCCTTCCCTCACACTGACCGAGCCTTTCTGCAAGTGTAAGTACACGCCCATGGTGCCGTCATCATGCAAAATACGGACGAAGTTACCCGCCGGATTTTTTCCACGACCTGTCTGCTGATTTTCTGTTTTAACAATAACGCCAGCGCGCGCAGCAACAATCGACGTCCCTTCAGGCATCGCAATATCTAAAGCATAGCGACCTTTAGGGGTGAAGTGACTGTATTTGCCATTCGCGCCCTGAGTCAGACGAAAAGGGCCACCACGCCAAGGCAGCGGGTACTGACTGGTGGTGGGCAATAAACGCGGATCACCTAAAGCATAACGCAGCTTAGGCTTGTACTGCATAGGCTTAGACGCATCTTTGGGCGCCAGTGTCAGTAAACGGATTTTACTGCGCGGCGGCAAGACCCAACGAATCGGCGGCTTAGTGTCTCCAGCAAGATTGCCTTGCTGCTCAAGGCTCAATTCAATTTCAACCGGCGCATACAAATCATTACGCACCAATAACGTTTCACCGGCTGCATGCTTTCGCGTCTCTAATTTCACTTCGTTTTCAATATGCTCAACCATGCGATCGCTAAACACAAAAACTTGCGCTCCCGCCTTAGCTTCATCGGTATAGGTCACCACGCCATTGTCATCGGTGTATTTATAGATTGTGAAGGCATAACTCGGCGCAGACAGCAGGGCTAACAAAGCGACTATTAGGGTATTTCTAAACATTTTCCTGTCCAACATTAACTCAGGCGCTGAACGTAGCAGCACTGACACCATTATTCGAACACTTTTGCAGCAGTCTGTGACCCATTTTGCCTGAATCAACAGAATAGGTTAAGTTTTTAGTCGCGAACAGGCTTATGCACTCGGGCTGAAATGCCGTTGCGCAGTGCCTCGAGCAATCAAACGCGACAAGTAATCCAACTTTTTAGGATCACTGTCAACAAAGCGGCAGGTAACCTGTAACCATTCGCTATCAGGCCGCGCTTCTAACGCGCTCACGGCATGCACATAAGCATTTAAGCGTGCTACTTCAGCCTCGTCGCCCTGCTCTAAATCAAGTACAGCACTGTCCAATACTTGCGGCAATGCATCACTGCGTTTAACCACGAGCAGTGCATCTTTTAAACTCAACGCCTTAATAACACAGACAAATTCACCGTTGGATAAACGCAATCTGGCTTGGCCTTGGCCTTTCAATGCAGCGCTGCTAGCCTTTTTCGTAGCCGGCACCGCTGAAGTAGCAGCCTTTTGCGCAACAGGTGGCGAAGATGCCACAGGCGGAGAAGTTTTTGCCCCCGTCAGCACAGACAAGGAGTCATTGCTGACGCCGGTGCTTAACATACGTGTCGGCGCAGCAGCATGTAATGCTTGCAGACGGCCTGTACGCGTTAGCGCCTTAGTGACCTTAGCGCTCAATTGTTCTTGCGTAAAAGGCTTGCCAATATAGTCAGTGACCCCTGCTTGAATAGCCTGCACCACATTCTCTTTATCGCCGCGACTGGTCACCATAATAAATGGAATTGCTTTGAATTCAGCTTGCTGACGAAACCAAGTCAATAGTTCTAAGCCACTCATTTCTGGCATTTCCCAGTCACACAAAATCAAATCAAAACGCTGCGTGAGGAGTATTTGCTGCGCCTTACGTCCATTCACCGCTTCTTCAAGCTGAATACCTGGAAAGAGGCTGCGTAAGCTTTTCTTCATCAGATCACGGATAAATGAGGCATCATCAACAATTAACGCACTTACTTTACTCATTGATGCCCCTGTGACTCTGTTTAGCTTGCGCTCTGACCTCAAGGTCATGAGCGCAAAATATTTCGCAAGAAAAGGTTAAGACTTAATTAAGCCTGAGTGTCAGCGCCTGCTTGCATGCGCTGTAATTCTTGTGCATATAACGCATCAAAATTTACTGGCGCAAGCATCAGTGCAGGGAAGGAACCACGCACCACTAAGCTGTCTAATGTTTCGCGCGCATACGGAAACAGAATACTTGGGCAAAACGCACCTAACGCATGACTTTGCGAGGCGGCATCAAGGCCTTGAATCAAAAAGATACCCGCTTGCTGAACTTCCGCAATAAAGGCGACTTCTTCACCTGTTTTAACCGTTACGGTCAACGTCAGAACAACCTCATGGAAGTCACCCTCTAAACCACGTTGACGGGTATTAAGGTCTAATTCAACAGCAGGGCTCCAGTCTTCACGAAAGATTTCTGGGCTTTTTGGCGCTTCAAACGATAAATCTTTGACATAAATACGCTGTAAAGAAAACTGTGATGATTGTTCTTCCTGCGCGGCTGCCGCAACGTTATTTTGCTCGGTCATGCTATTGTTGTCCTTATAAATGATATTTAACCCATTGACTCAATGTGCTGCGTTTGTTGTACAGCAACATCCTCTTGTTTTCTAGACAGCCGCTCTACTCGCCGGCCAGTAAGGCATCAAGTTTTCCAGCGCGCTCTAGAGCAAACAACTCATCACAACCACCAACGTGTAGCTCGCCGATCCAAATCTGCGGCACCGACGTGCGCTTAGCTTTTTCAGCCATCTTTGCGCGCAGGTCAGCTTTACCGTCGACTTTAATCTCTTCAAAAGCCACATGTTTGCTTGTCAGCAGCTGCTTAGCACGTGAACAATAAGGACACCAGTCACTCGAATATATAATTACTTTAGCCATATTATTTCACCACAGGAAGGTTTTCACTACGCCACCCAGTAATACCACCCGCTAAACGCGCTGCGGTAAAACCAGCTTTTTTCAATTCAGCACACGCACCGCCTGCATTCATACCGGAGGCACACACCACAATAATGGTTTTGTCTTTCTGTTTTTCTAACTCAGACATGTGCTCTTTAAGCTTATCGTTGCTAATGTTTACCGAGCCAACAATATGTCCAGTGCTAAAATCTTTTTTCGGACGAATATCAACAATAAAAGCCTCGTCACGATTGACCATTGCCGTCAGCTCACGCGAGCTTAAATTACGTCCCGCACTGCGTGCTTGGTGCATGATCAGCAACACCACCAGGACTAAAAAGATGCCACTAAGGACATAGTGAGCAGTGATAAATTCAAGAAATTTGGCAAGCGTATCGGCAAACATATTTGGCATCCAGAGCGTTAGAATTTATAAAGTATACACAGACCTGCGCATTCTCTGAACCACTAACAATGACGTACAGAGCACATCCAGCTAAACTGAGCTTATATTCTGTTATTTAACTGCGAGTTTATCCTTATGCATGCCACGCCCAAGCCTCTTGTTTTAGTGATTCTCGATGGTTTTGGTCATAGCGACAGCCCTGACTACAACGCCATTTACAGCGCCAACACTCCGGTTTATGACCGTCTGTGCGCGCACTATCCCAATAGCCTTATTTCTGGCAGCGGCATGGATGTCGGCTTACCCGATGGACAAATGGGTAACTCAGAAGTTGGGCATATGAATCTTGGCGCTGGCCGCGTGGTGTATCAAGATTTCACGCGAATCACCAAAGCAATCAAGGACGGTGACTTCTTCACCAATCCAGTATTAACCCAAGCAGTTGATCAAGCAGTCGAGCGTGGCAAAGCCGTGCATATTTTAGGCTTGCTGTCTGACGGTGGTGTACACAGCCATCAAGATCACTTAATTGCGATGATTGAGCTGGCGGCGCAACGTGGTGCTGATAAAATTTATCTGCATGCTTTCTTGGACGGTCGAGACACGCCGCCCCGCAGCGCACAGCCCTCGATTGAAGCCATTGAAGCTGCTTGCGCCAAACTCGGCAAAGGCCGTATCGCCAGCCTGATTGGCCGTTACTTCGCGATGGACCGTGACAATCGCTGGGATCGCGTTGAGCAAGCCTGGAAGCTGTTGGTTGACGGTCAAGGCATTTATCAAGCAGAGAGCGCCACTGCCGCACTCGCCGCATCGTATGCCCGCGATGAGTCGGATGAATTTGTCAAAGCCTGTAGCATTGGAGAGCCGGTGCGCATGGACGATGGTGACAGCGTGATCTTTATGAACTTCCGTGCCGACCGTGCACGGGAGCTCAGCCATGCGTTCTTAGACAAAGACTTTGCCGGGTTCAAGCGTCAGCGCCTACCACAACTGAACCAATTTGTGATGCTCACTCAGTATGCGGTTAATTTGCCTGCACCCAGCGCGTTTTCCCCTACGCCTCTAGTGAATGTACTGGGCGAATACTTGGCCAATCTTGGCAAAACCCAGCTACGTATTGCTGAAACAGAAAAATATGCGCACGTGACTTTCTTCTTCTCTGGCGGGCGTGAAGCGCCTTTCCCTGGTGAAGAGCGGATTCTCATTCCATCGCCGAATGTCGCCACCTATGACCTGCAGCCACAAATGAGCGCGCCGCAAATCACCGAGCGAATTGTCGAAGCGATTGAAAAACAGCAATACGATGTCATCGTGGTCAACTACGCCAACGGTGATATGGTCGGCCATACCGGCGTATTCGCAGCGGCTGTGCAAGCCGTCGAGTGCCTAGATCACTGCTTAGATCGCATTGTCACTGCGCTGGAGAAAGTCGGCGGCGAAGCGCTGATTACCGCAGACCACGGTAATGTTGAACAAATGGAAGATGAAAGCACCGGACAAGCGCATACCGCACACACCTGTGAGCCAGTACCTTTTATTTATGTGGGTCAACGCCCTGCAAGTATGCGTAATAACGGCGTGCTCGCCGATGTCGCACCCACCATGCTGACCTTAATGGGTTTACCCATTCCAGTAGAAATGACTGGACGCAGCATTATTGAGCTCAGCTAGCATGAATAACTCCTGCGTGAGCGCGACCCAGCGCCACGCAGATGTTCAAATTTATGGCTTAGTCTGCTATTTACCACGCCTTTTTTAGGCATAATCTACTCTTTGTCTTGCTCAGGTAGCTCTCCGTCATGCTTCGCACCGTTCTGTTTATTTTACTCAGTTGCACATTCACAGTTGCCGTAGCCACTGATCAACGTGCGCAAACTCAGCAAGACATTGCACAAACGGCTAAAGATATTGCCGAGCTGAAAAAGCTGTTAAGCAAAATACAGCAAGAAAAGTCCAATGCCGAACACGCATTAAAAAAGACCGAAACTGAAATCGGTGAGTTAGAAAAGCAAGTCAATGAACTGCAACAACAGGAAAAAAAAACTGAGCAGGAACTAGACGCCCTAGATACACAGAAAAAAAAACTGCAGAGTTCGCGCACTGAGCAGCAAAAACTCATCGCTATCCAGGCGCGTGCTGCGTATCAAGCGGGTCAACAAGAACCTTTACGCTTACTGCTCAACCAGCAGCAGCCAGAAAAGTTCTCACGCAACCTGACCTACTATCAATACATTGGCCAAGCACGCCAACAACAAATCAATGCATTCAACGAAACCATCCGCCAGCTGAGCAATATTTCAACGCAAATCAATGCACAACAAAATCAGCTTGCCGAGCAACGCGCAAGTGTCATCAACAAACAAGACGCGCTGAAAGCGCTGCGCCAGCAACGCAAAAAAAAAGTTGCAGAGCTAAGCCAACAGCAGCGTAAAGAGTCTAAGTCGCTGCAAACGCGCCAAGCTGATCAGGCTGCACTCAATAAGGTTTTGCAAACCATCGAAGCAACGCTTGCCCGGCAAGCACAAGAAGCACGTGAGGCTGAACGCAAGCGTCAGCAACGTTTAGCCGAACAACAACGCCAGCAAGCGGAGCAGCTGCTCAAGAAAAACCCTCAAGCAACTACAGGTAAGCAGCCACAAAGTCCGATGGTGTCGACAGCGATCACCCATAGCGGTGGTAATTTCTCAAGCGCTCAAGGCAAGCTGCCTTGGCCGGTAAATGGTCGTCTCATCGCGCACTTCGGTAGCACACGAGGCGATACACGTAGTAAATGGGATGGCGTATTGATCAGCTCACAAGCCGGTACACAAGTGCGCGCAATCCACTCAGGTCGTGTAGTATTTGCCGACTGGTTACGCGGCGCTGGATTATTAGTGATCGTTGATCATGGCGATGGTTATTTAAGCCTCTACGGCCACAATCAAAGCCTCTTCAGTCGCCCTGGCGATATTGTCAAAACAGGCCAAGCAATATCCACTGTGGGCAATACAGGTGGTCAAAATCAAGCAGCGCTGTATTTCGCTATACGTAAAAAAGGTAAGCCTGCTGATCCGGTACAATGGTGCCGCACACAAGGCTAGTCGCAATGCCAATATTCACTAGGAGTTATTTCATGCCTTTTTCAAGAACTCGTTTAGCTTCAGCTTTATTAAGCTCCGTTCTGTTGCTAGGCGTGCTCAACGCGAGCGTAAGTGCAGCACCCAGCTCGCCCGCTGCAGTGACTCCGCCTGGACAAACTCTGCCGCTCAATGATTTGCGTACTTTTGCTGAAGTCTTAGAGCGGATTAAAACCGCTTATGTCGAGCCCATTGACGATAAAACTCTGTTTGAAAACGCCATTAAAGGCATGCTCAGTAATCTCGATCCACACTCCAGCTATTTAGAGCCTGAGGCCTTTCGTGAACTGCAAGAAAGCACCAGCGGTGAGTTTGGCGGCTTAGGTATTGAGGTTGGTTTAGAGGATGGTATTTTACAAGTCATCGCGCCGATTGATGACTCACCTGCCGCAACGGCAGGCCTAGAAGCACAAGATTTAATTATCAAAATCGATGATCAACCCACCAAGGGCTTATCCTTGATGGAGTCTGTAGAAAAAATGCGCGGCAAGCCTGGCACCAGCATCCGCTTGACCATTGTCCGCGAGGGGCGCAAACCTTTTGATGTCACCCTAAAGCGCGCAGTCATCAAAAGCCGTAGCGTGAAAAGTCAGCTACTAGAAACCGATTACGGTTTTCTACGGATCAGTCAATTCCAAGTCAACACTGGCAGTGAAGTGGCGAAAGCCCTCGGCAGTTTAAAGAAAGAAAACCAAGGCCAGCCGCTGAAAGGCCTGATTTTGGATTTGCGTAATAATCCAGGCGGTGTATTACAAGCGGCGGTAGAAGTCACTGATCACTTTATCAGCTCTGGCTTAATCGTCTACACCAAAGGCCGCTTAGCCAATGCTGAGTTACGTTTCTCCGCCAATGCTGAGAATGCTAGCGAAGGCGTACCCTTAGTGGTGCTGATCAATGGCGGTAGTGCCTCAGCCTCAGAAATTGTCGCAGGGGCCTTACAAGACCATAAACGCGGAATTGTGATGGGCACGGATAGCTTTGGTAAAGGCTCAGTACAAACCGTGTTACCGCTGAATAACGATCGTGCGCTGAAACTGACCACGGCGTTGTATTACACGCCAAAAGGCCGCTCGATTCAGGCGCAAGGGATTGTTCCAGACATTCTCGTTGAGCGCGCGAAACTGAGCCAAGAAGATAACGTCCTAGGCATTAAAGAAGCCGACTTAGCCGGTCACTTAGGCAATGGTAATGGCGGGCCAGATAAACGCAGCAACGCCGATAAAGATAAAAAGCCTCGCTTGCAGGATGAGGACTATCAAATCAATCAAGCGGTCAACTTACTCAAAGGCATTAACGTGCTGAACAGCACTACCGCGCAGTAAGACGACGATAACGGCGGCATCTGAAGTACTCGGAGCCGCCGCTGAGTAGTTAGTAATACTTATTAAAGTATTGCTCCAGCTCACCCTGTGAGCGCATTGTATCCAGCGCCTGCTGCAGCTGAGCGACTACAGCATCATTCGTTTGCTTATTGAAGGCTAAATATAAATCAGCACGATTAAAGCGCAAGACTGTTTTTAGATTTTTCACGCCTTCCTGAGCCGCCAAGTAACGCCCAGCGGGATCGCCTGTGGCCCACAAGTCAATCTCACCATTCGCCAATTTTACTGCATTCTCTTGATCACGTAGAGCACTCACTGGCGCAATGCCGTTCTTCTCTAAATACTCAGTAATCACATCGCCCTTGTACGAGCCAACACGATACTGACGCGCATCAGCTAAGGATTGCAAAGCAATAGTGCTATCACGAGGCGCTAACAAGATCCAATCATCAGGACCAATTGGGCCAACCCACTTGAAGAGCTCTTCACGCTCAGCCGAGCGTGACATCACAAACACACCAACATCAGCTTTATTCAGTACTTGTTTGTAAACTCTTTCCCAAGGAAAACGTAGAGTTAAGGTGTAATTAATACCGGTGCGGCGAAACATTTCGCGCACAATATCTGTGGCAATTCCTTCAATACTGTCGCCTCTACCAAAGTTTTTTCCATCACGCTCCATATTATAAGGAGGGAAATTTTCGGTCAGTAAATGCACTGTATAATCTTTATCCGCAGCCCAAGTCGCTGTCACACAAAATAATGCAGCCAAGATTAAGCTCACTTTAATTTTAAACATGTAGACCTCTAAAATGACGATTCATATTAATTATCGCGAACCACAATGCCTTGACTGGCTAAATAAGCTTTAGCTTCTTGGATGCTGTACTCGCCAAAGTGGAAAATACTCGCGGCCAATACGGCATCAGCCTTGCCAAGCAAAATGCCGTCGGCTAAGTGCTGCAAGTTGCCCACCCCGCCCGATGCAATCACTGGAATATTTACCGCGTCGCTGACTGCACGGGTCACACCCAAGTCAAAACCGCTTTTCATACCATCTTGATCCATACTGGTCAGTAAAATCTCACCAGCACCATAGCTTTCCATTTTCATCGCCCACTCAACCGCATCAATACCGGTTGGCTTACGACCTCCATGGGTAAAAATCTCCCAGCGTGGTGGCTCACCGACAGCAGATACTTGCTTGGCATCAATCGCGACAATAATCGACTGTGAACCAAAACGCTGTGATGCTTCTTGCACGAACTCTGGTGTAAACACCGCGGCGGAGTTGATCGAGACTTTATCCGCACCAGCATTGAGCAAATTACGAATATCGTTGACGGTGCGTACACCACCCCCCACAGTCAGCGGGATAAACACTTGACTGGCCATCCGTTCAACGGTTTGCAACATAGTGTCACGGCCTTCTAGCGTCGCAGTAATGTCCAGGAAGGTGATCTCATCAGCGCCTTGCTCATTATAACGACGGGCAATTTCTACTGGATCGCCCGCATCGCGAATATTCTCAAATTTTACCCCTTTAACCACACGCCCATTTTCAACATCAAGGCAAGGAATGATACGTTTCGCGAGCGTCATGCGGCTCTCCACAGAGTCAATAAAATGAATTTTTTGCGTTAAAAATCAGTGTCCACCTAACCTAGACCGCCGATGTAATCCTCTGTAGGTCGTCCGTTCATGGTTGATGTGTCTCCCATGAACGGACGACCTACAGAGGCAGTATTACTTGAAGCTATCACACAAGCCTTGCGCTTGAGCAATATCCAAAGTGCCTTCATAAATAGCACGACCGGTAATCGCCCCAACAATGCCGGGCGCACGCGCATCCAATAAAGACTGCACATCACCTAAATTATGAATACCACCTGAAGCAATCACCGGAATCCGTGTGGCACGCGCTAGTGCAGCAGTCGCCTCAACATTACAGCCTTGCATCATGCCGTCTTTAGCAATGTCCGTATAAACAATCGCTGAGACCCCATCGGCTTCAAAACGCTGAGCTAAGTCAACCACTTGCAGTTCGCTGATTTCAGCCCAGCCATCGGTAGCAACAAAACCATCTTTCGCATCGAGACCAACAATTATTTTACCTGGAAACGCTTTACAGGCTTGCGCGACAAACTCAGGCTCTTTCACCGCTTTAGTGCCGATAATCACATAGCGAACACCGGCGCGCACATAATGTTCAATGGTCTCCAGCGTGCGAATACCACCGCCAATTTGAATCGGCAGGTCTGGGTAGCGCGCAGCAATGGCTTTAACGACGTCGCCATTGACCGGCTGACCTTCAAAAGCACCATTTAAATCAACTAAGTGCAGACGACGGCAACCCGCCTCAACCCACTTAGCCGCCATCTCCACTGGATCATTTGAAAAAACAGTAGAATCGTCCATACGCCCTTGGCGCAGTCGTACACAAGCACCATCTTTTAAATCAATCGCGGGAATAATCAGCATTAAATCAGCCTGCCTAAAGGTTAAGTCAATCGATCGACTCAGAACTAAGCGCTACCAGCGCCCGTCCCAAGCTACAAAATTCTGTAACAATTGTAAGCCATGAGTGTGGCTTTTCTCTGGATGAAACTGCACCGCAAAACAAGACCCATCAGCTAGCGCGGCAGCAAACGGCAAGCCGTATTCGCAACGACCAGCCACCTGACGTTGATTGTCAGCTTGTACATAATAGCTGTGCACAAAATAAAAGCGCGTCTGATCAGGGATGTTATGCCACATTGGATGATCCAAACGCTGTTCAACGTTGTTCCAGCCCATATGCGGCACTTTCAAACGCTCACCCTCAACCTGCAAGTTCTGGCCAAAATAGCGCACCTGACCAGGGAACAAACCTAAGCACTCTACTCCACCGTTTTCTTCGCTGCTGTCGAGCAATGCTTGCATACCCACACAAATACCTAAAAACGGACGGTCTTTGCTGACTTCACGGATCACCTCTAACAGGGCAAAGCGTTCCATTTCCGCCATGCAATCACGCATGGCGCCAACACCTGGCAGCACCACACGATCAGCATCACGAATCACTTGTGGGTCGCTGGTAATTTGCACGCGCGAGGCACCAACAAACTCTAGCGCTTTACCCACCGAGTGGAGATTGCCCATTCCGTAATCAATAACGGCAACGGTTTGCATTACAGACTGCCTTTCGTTGAGGGCATACGACCTTGCATACGCGGATCAATTTCTACCGCCATTCGCAGCGCGCGACCAAAGGCCTTAAACACTGTTTCAATCTGATGGTGGGTGTTGATGCCACGTAAATTATCAATATGCAGAGTCACTTGGGCATGATTGACAAAGCCTTGGAAAAATTCTTGGAACAAGTCAACATCAAAGCCACCGACAACCGCACGGGTAAACGGCACATGCATTTGTAAGCCTGGGCGGCCAGAAAAATCTAAAGCTACGCGAGATAAGGCTTCATCCATCGGCACATACGAGTGACCATAACGACGCAAGCCGCGCTTATCGCCAACGGCTTTAGCAAAGGCCTGACCAAGGGTAATACCCACATCTTCTACGGTGTGGTGGTCATCAATATGCAAGTCGCCGGTACACTCAATATCTAAATCAATCAGGCCATGGCGCGCAACTTGATCCAGCATGTGTTCCAGAAAAGGAACGCCAATTGCAAAACGTCCTTCGCCAGTGCCATCTAAATTAATTGTGGCCTTCACTTGGGTCTCAAGCGTATTACGTTCAACAGAAACCTTACGTTCGGTCATGATTTGCTCCACCGCTAAAAGCCGCTTGATACGGCCGACTTGTCATATTAATTGCTCATTATAGGCTTGCAACGACGATGACCGCTACCGATAGACGTTTTTGAGCGGTACACTAACTGTTCAGTTGTAGGAGTCCTTTGCAATGCCCGTTTACTTTGAAAGTGCTGAACAACCCAGCAAACAAGATTTGGCCGACCTAGAAAAAATTTATTTAGACGCCCCAGATTGGTTGATTTCACCGTTTGCGGATGCTGCGGCATTGATCCAGCACGGTCTCAGCCAGAACACCTTAGTGACCGCGCGCTTTAATAACCGATTATTAGGTGCTGCTTTATTAGACAAGCAAGCCGACCGCTGGTTATTGTCTCACCTGTGTGTCCGCGCCTTGACCCGTAAGCGCGGTGTCGCAAGACGCCTTGTGCAAGAAGCTGTTCGTTTAGCGGCTGAAGCAGAACAAGCGTTGCAGGTGGTTGTTCCCGCAGATCAGCCCGAACTGATGCAGCTTGCCACAGCTAAAGCATTATTCATCGCCACTAAACAATGATTGCATGTTAACGACTCAACAATACGCACTCGTATTTTATTTTCCATAAGGAACCAGCCCGTGAAATCTTTTAGCAAGCTTATCGGTCTGCTACTTCTAGGTGTGCTACTACTGTTGGTAGCCGCCGGATTTGCTCTGACCCATTTTTTTGACCCCAATGACTACAAAGATGAAATCCGCGCACTGGCTCGCGAGCACGCCAATCTTGAGTTAGAACTCAACGGGGACATTGGCTGGAGCTTATTTCCTTGGTTAGGCATTGAAATTACCGATGCCAAGATTGCTAGCGCCGATACGCCTGATGATCCTTTTGCTGATTTACGTTTGCTTGGTTTATCGGTACAAGTCATGCCACTGCTGCGCAAAGAAATCCAGATGAGTGATATCCGTATCGACGGCCTCAATCTCAATCTGCATCGCAACGCGAAAGGCCAAGGCAACTGGGAGCATATCGGTCAGTCACACAGTGATGGTCAGTCAAACGTCGCGCAGGAGGCCAAGCAAGCAAACAGCCCAGACACAACCGAGCAATCGTCACCCACCAACACGCCACTTAAGCTTGATATCAACAGCTTAATTGTTAATGGCGCGCGCATTGATTACCACGATGAGCAAAGCGGCCAACAATTCAACTTAGAAAGCGTACAGTTCACCACCGGGGCGATACGCGACAGTCAGCCGATTGCGCTTAAATTCTCGGGCTTTTTAGGCAATGCCAAGCCCTTGATTCGCGCACGTATTGAGCTGACGACTAAAGCCACTATTGATCAGGTATTACAGCGCTATTTACTGGATGATATGAAACTCTCTGGCGAAATCGCCGGTGAGCCGTTTAATGGCAAAACCGCAAATTTCACCGTACGCGGTAACCTGCTGTATGACCAAAGCGCGCACGTTGCACGCTGGGACAGCCTTAAACTATCCATTAACCAACTTAAAGCACTCGGTGAATTACAAGCCACAGCGCTTGATAAACACGCACAACTCAGCGGCGCACTCTCCATTGCACCCGTTAATTTAAAAGAATTCCTGAGCGGTGTTGGTGTTGAGTTGCCGGTCATGGCCGATACACAGGCCTTAAGCCACTTTGAACTCAACACGCGCCTGCAAGGGACAAGCAACAGTGTGTTATTTAACGAAATAGCGCTCAGCATCGACCAAACCACCTTATCAGGCAGTGCGGGAATTAAAGATTTCAACACCACAGCGCTCTATGCACACTTGCAAGGCGATCAACTGGACGCCGATCGCTACTTACCTCCCGTTGTAAAAAAGGCAGCAACAGAACGTCAAGCTGAGGTTAAGCAGCAAACAGAACACGCCGGTAACAGTGGCACCACCGCTCTACCTGATGCGCCCTCTAAAACCGCATGGAGCACCGACAAACAGCTCCCTATAGAGCAACTTGGAAAAATCAACGCGGATCTCAATCTAGCGTTTAACGCGCTGACCATCAGCAAATTTCCGATTTCCCAAGCCAAGTTTGAACTGCTCGCCAGACAAGGCGTAATCACCTTAAATAACTTACAGGGCAACCTATTTAATGGTGAGTTTAAGGCCAGTGCTCGCCTAGATAGCAACGCTGAGCAAGCGCTGATCACCCTCAAACACAGTACCCACAACATTCCTGTAGAAAAGATCCTGCAGACACTTGAGCAAGAAGTCACCATCACCGGTTTATTGGATCTTGATGCCGACTTAGCTACCCGCGGTAACAGCGAGCAAGAATGGGTTGATCACCTGAATGGCAACTTGAATTTTGCCCTGCACAAAGGCGTTCTGCCAGACGCGAACCTTGAACGCCAGCTGTGCATTGGTATTGCAACCTTAAATCGTAAAGTGCTGACCAGCAGCACGGAAAACAAGGACACTGCGTTCAACGACCTACGCGGCACACTCAAGCTCCGTAACGGTATCGCCAAGAACCCAGACTTGCGTGTAGCCATTCCAGGCTTAAGCATTAAAGGCGAAGGCGACATCGATTTACGCGTACTGAGCCTTGACTACTATTTAGGTATCATAATTGAAGGTGATACCCACCCAATGCCAGACCCCGCCTGCCAAGTTAACAAACGCTATATCGGCTTGGAATGGCCGGTACGTTGCCGTGGCCCTCTAGAGTTAGGTGCCAAAGCCTGCCGTATTGATCAAGAGGGTTTAGGCAAGATCGCCGCAACCCTGGCGGGTGAAAAACTGACGGAAAAGCTCAATGAGAAACTTGGCGAAAAAGTCAGCCCTGAGCTCAAGGATGCCCTGAAAAGTCTGTTCAAACGATGAACCCTGCGGCCTTTGGACCTGCGGTCGTTGCTTGGTATGCAGAACATGGCCGCAAAGACTTACCTTGGCAGCAAGATGTTTCACCATACCGCGTCTGGGTCTCAGAGATTATGTTGCAACAAACGCAGGTCAGCACAGTACTGGAATACTTTGCGCGATTTATGCAGGCCTTACCTCGTGTAGAAGAATTGGCTGCAGCACCTTTAGATGAGGTACTGCACCTCTGGACAGGCCTCGGCTATTACACGCGCGCCCGTAATTTGCACAAAACAGCGCAAAGGATTTGCGCGACCTACCATGGCGAGTTCCCCCGTAGCGCTGAAGCATTAGCGGCCTTGCCAGGTATAGGCCCCTCCACCGCAGGAGCGATTGCCAGCTTAAGCATGGGGCTGCGTGCACCAATCCTTGATGGCAACGTTAAACGTGTATTAGCCCGCTACAGCGCCCTAGAAGGCTATCCTGGCAGCAGCCAAGCCAGCAAACAGTTATGGCAGCTCTCTGAATTGCTCACCCCCCAACAAGATGTCGCCCAATATACTCAAGCAATGATGGATTTAGGTGCAACCTTGTGCACCCGCAAACAACCCGATTGCGCGCGCTGTCCAGTCGCAAAAGGTTGCCTGGCATACCAAACTGATCGTCAACATAGCCTGCCCACCGCACGCCCACGCAAGATACTGCCTGAGAAGCGCGTGAGCATGCCGTTACTGGTGAATCAGAGTGGTTCTATCTTGCTTTACCAAAGGCCTGCAGAAGGGCTTTGGGGTGGACTCTGGAGCCTACCGGAACTCAATGACATCAAACAGTTAAGCGCGCTTCTACAGCAACATCAGCTGACTGCCGAACCACAGCAATCCTTGGCGCCACTGCGCCATACCTTTAGCCATTTTCACTTAGACATTGAACCTTGGTTAATTCGTGTGCATAGCAGCACCGCGCTGGCCGTAGCAGAAAATAACTGGCTCTGGTATAACCCTTCCAATCCCCCACGCTTAGGTTTAGCGGCGCCTGTTAAGACGCTGATTGGGCGTGTGCTTACTCAATTGCAGACAGGAGACAATCAATGACTCGTATGGTTATGTGTCGCAAACATCAGCAAGAATTATCCGGTTTAGCACGTCCACCATTTCCGGGCAGTAAAGGCGAAGACATCTACAACAACATCTCACAACAAGCATGGGATGAGTGGCAGACTCAACAAACCATGCTAATTAATGAGCGTCATTTAAATATGATGAACGCTGAAGATCGCAAATTTCTAATGGCTGAAATGGATAAATTCTTCGCTGGTGAAGCCTTCGCCAAAGCCGAAGGTTATGTTCCTCCCAGCCAGTAAACAATTATTTTTATAAAGCTGCTTGACAACAGGCCTATAAATCCCTTTAATAGCGCCCCGTTGAGCCCGGATAGCTCAGTCGGTAGAGCAGAGGATTGAAAATCCTCGTGTCGGCGGTTCGATTCCGTCTCCGGGCACCATATTTAAAAATGCTCATTCAGCCGAATGAGCATTTTTTTTGCGTTTAATTTAAGTAAAACTTCAAAAACTGCTTATACCTACAAGCAGTCGGTACGTTTATTAAGCAAATAACGTTGCTGAAGGTCTATACTGTGAACCACTCCCCAACTGTGAGCCAAAACCAAAAATGAAAGCAAAGCGCTACTTATTAGTGTTTTTTTTAGTTTACGCCTCACTTGCAGCCTGCTGGTTGCTGGGTACTCTTGGGTTGCACGATGACTCTAGCTTACCGCTGCATGACTACAATACAAAATCTCACCTCAGCAACTTAGTTGCCTTTACTCTGTTATCTATTCTGTACTGGTTTATTGCCCTGCAATTCCACAGCAAACAGAAAACACTTCAGCAACTTGACGCACAAATACGCTTAGAACGCCTGCAGTTGGCTCTAGAAGCATCGCAAGAAGCACTGTGGGACTGGAGTTTAAATGATGCTGAAGAGGTGTTTTTTTCAGCAGCGTACTGCGCCAATCTTGGTTTCAGCAAAGAAGAATTTGGCAGCAATCAACACGCGTGGCAAAACCGCTTATTACCTGAAGAGCGTGAGCGTATTTATCGTAATGTTATGCGCTTTATTGCTGAAGGTAACGGCCACTACGACAGCACCTACCGTATGTTGCATCGTGACAACAGCCAACGCTGGATTCGCTCGCGCGGTGAACTGATTAAAAACGCCAAAGGTCAACCCGTGCGCTTTATTGGTATCGCTCGCGACATTACCGAACAGCGCATTAATGAAGAACGCTTAAAGCAAGCCATAGCGGTATTTGAGTGCACCCATGAAGGGGTACTGATCACAGATCACACCAACACCATCGTGCACATCAATCCAGCCTTTAGCCATATTACCGGCTACAGTGAAGAGGACGTCATTGGGCAAACACCACGCCTATTTAAATCAGGCCGACACTCAACTGAGTTTTACCAATCGATGTGGAAAACCTTAGAGAGCAGTGATCAATGGAGTGGAGAAATTTGGAACCGTCGTAAAAGTGGTGAAGTTTTACCGCAATACCAAACCATACGACTGATTCGTGATGAAAATGGCTTTATCTCGCATAACGTAGCGATTTTCTCAGATATTTCAATTTTAAAAGACTCTCAATCTGAGCTTAACTATCTTTCGCTGTACGACCCTCTAACCGGCTTAGCCAATCGTCCGCATCTCTACGAGCGATTAAAAACAACTTTACGCAGCGCTATTGAGTTGAAAAAAGACAGCACTGTTTTTTTAATCGACCTTGATCACTTCAAAAATATCAATGAAAGTTTAGGCCATAGTTTAGGCGATCAGTTGCTGCAAGCGGTTGCCCAACGTATCGCTAAAAACATCACCAACCAATGCATATTGGCACGCATTGGCGGAGATGAATTCGTCATCATTTGTGAAACGGTGAATACACCCACCGAAGCCGCGCTCATGGCTCAAAAAATTATTGCAGCCAGCAAAGAACCCTTCATGCTAAATAACAATGAGCTGTTTATTAGTGCCAGCGTGGGTATCTGCTTATTTCCAAGAGCAGGTCACACGGTTGAAGAAATTATGCGCAATGCGGATTCAGCACTCAACAAAGCTAAAGCCAGTGGCCGTGAAACCTTTGCTTTTTATTCAAGCGAGCTGACTGAACAAGCGTTGCAACGCATTCGCATGGCCAGCGAGTTACGCTATGCTTTAGAGAACGATGAGTTGCAAGTCTATTACCAGCCGATCTATACAATGGATGTACAAAAACTCGTGGGCTGTGAAGCGTTAGTACGCTGGAGCCATCCTCAGCGAGGCTTAATCTCACCCAGCGAGTTCATCCCCATTGCAGAAGATAATGGACTCATCAGCGCCATTGATGAATGGGTTCTCAAACATGCTTGCGCACAAATGCATACATGGCTCATAGCAGACGCTGATCTAAAGTTTATTGCGGTAAATATTTCCAGTCGCTCATTATCGAATAACCACCTCGTTGAGCAAGTTGCGCACACGTTACTCAGCACCGACCTTGCAGCAAAGTATCTCGAGCTCGAAGTCACTGAAAGTGCCGTTATGGAAAACCCTGCAGCGGCCGACGCCGTTCTACGCCAATTACGTGAAACGGGGGTGCGCTTAGCCATTGATGACTTCGGCACAGGTTATTCATCACTGGCACGGCTGAAGTCGCTGCCGGTGCATAAGCTTAAAATAGACCAAAGCTTTATTAGCAATCTTCCTCATGACAAAGAAGATAAAGCCATCGTGCGCGCCATCTTAGCGCTTGGTGCAAGTATCGGTTTAGATGTACAGGCTGAAGGGGTAGAGACTGTCGAGCAATTAGAGTTTTTACAAATGCAAAACTGCGCTCTCGGACAAGGCTATTTCTTTGGCCGCCCATTACCTACAGCTCAATTTACCGCACTGATTGCCAAAAGCGCGATGACTCTTCAAGTCTAGTGATTAAAGTACAGCACGGCTTGATATAGCATGGTTAAAGCACCGCGAAACTTAGAAAGAACAGCATAAAAAACGGCGCAGCGACTGTCAGAATCAAACCGCTAATGATTGCTGTCGGCACATACTCGTAATTACAGGCTTTGCGTACAAAAGGCAGCGTTGTATCCATAGCTGTCGCGCCACAGACGCCAATACTGCTGTTGGCATAATTGCGACCTAATAAAAAAACTACGGTTAAACCGATCAGCTCACGCATCAAATCATTCAGCAACGCCACACTGCCATAGGCATCGCCCAAAGATTGGCCGGCCAGGGCACCCGACAAACTAAACCAGCCAAACCCCGTACTCAGCGCCAGAGCAATAGCAAGTTGCTCCCCTGTCACTAGACTGATCAACACCCCTGCGATCATTGAGCCAATCATCACTAAAAACGGAATAACCAACACTCTAGGCGCTAACCAAGAACGGCTAATCGATACTTGCGCCAGATCCAAACCAATCAACAACAACAGTATGTAGAGCCAATAAGAGATATTAAAGAAGACCTCTCCAAGCAGGTTCTCATGCCAATGCAAACGATAGAAAAAGGCACCCAATAACACCAAACTAAAAGCAATTAAGCATTCTTTAATCGGATGCCATAGTGCTGCCCATGAACTGGGCTCAGTATCGGCCAGCAGTCGTTTATAGTTAAACGGCAGAATTAATAAAAAGACGACAAAACTAATGGTAAATGCATAGATTGCCGCATGTTTGAGAATACTTAAACCCGCCGCCAGCGAGCTAAAGGCTTCACCAGACGCCAAACCAATCACAAAAAGAATGATCCACACCACAGGGGTAATACGTTTTATCGCAGAATGGGCAAGCGCTTTTGGCAACACTTTACCGAGGCCATAACCGCCGATTAGAAAGAATAAAATGGGCACCACAGACGATAAGATATTGTACAAAACTGCTGACACAGATAGCCCCTTAGGGATCTCAAAAGGAAAAGACACGAGCGAAGCAAGGCCGCTAGTCTAGTTCATTGCATGCCGGAAAGGGTATTGGCTACGTATAAAATCTGCTCCGCCAAGACCCTTTACCTGCCGCTAACTGCACTCAGTGCAGCAGCATACCCTAGAGATCCATCAACGCTTAAGTTAAAGCGCTCAGCTTAATTCTTCGCTTAACACACGAACCAGTTGCGCAGCCGGCATCGTTCGCGCTAAAGCTGCAGACTGACCCGCCCAATGCGCGGCAAAGTCATGGCAGCCTTGCGCACTCGCCGCCGCATGCAACGCTTTACCTGCGCTATACGTGACGGGATAGCCGGGCGTTTGCAGCATATGTTGAGCGATGTCGGTATGCATACGGTTTATAATTCCTCGTGCGGGACGGCCTGAAATAACTGTAGTAAGCGCTGTACGAGAGGCTTTACTGCTACTCAGATCAGCACGGTAAGCCGCCGTCGCGGCGGATTCTGGACAAACCACAAACGCACTGCCTAACTGCGCTGCGCTCGCACCCATCTGCAGCACTGTAGCAATAGCCGCCCCATCCATAATCCCTCCCGCAGCGATAATCGGTAACGAACAATGCTGTCTCAGCAGCGAGAGCAAACTGAATAAACCCAGCTGCAAATCTGTTGCAGGATCAAATACCCCTCGGTGCCCGCCCGCTTCATAGCCTTGCGCAACAATTGCATCAAGCCCTGCCGCTTCAATTGCTTGTGCTTCTGCCAAGCACGTCGCACAGCCAAACAAGCGAATACCTGCTGTTTTTAATTGTTCAATCACCGTTTGTGCAGGCAAGCCAAAGTGAAAACTCACCACGGCCGGGCGCTCTTCAAGCAGCATCTCAAGCATTGCTTGATTGCCCACAAAACTCTGACTTATCACCTGTATAGCGGCGGGTGGTGTCACCGCAAATTCAGCAAAATAAGGGCTCAGCATCTGCAGCCAAGCCTGCTCTAATACGACATCAGTAACAGGCGGCTGATGACAGAAGAAATTGATATTAAAAGGGTGCACTGTTGCTTGTTTAAGCTGCTGAATTTGCGTACGCGCTTGCTCAACCGTAGCATTGCCCAAACCTAATGAACCAAGACCGCCGGCATTAGACACTGCAGCGGCTAAAGCAACGGTCGATACCCCGGCCATCGGTGCTTGAATAATCGGTAAGCGTATGCCTAAATCCGCTAAAAAATCTGTACTCGCCATACTGCACTCCTCTGCTCTGCATGCCGCAAACCCAACAATTAAACGACACCATCAGCAACAATTGAATTATGTAAGAAATTCGCACCTCACAATAAAGCGCATGTTTTTATTTATCTAGTGGCTTTAGCCAAACAGCTCACCCTTTAACTGAGTCAGTCAACAGCGCATGGCTTGCACTAATTGACGTATTTTAGACTTTGTCATCCAACACCTGACTCGTTTATGCTGATTGGCTTTAGCGCCTCGGTTGAACAACAATGAGTAGCACTGCTCGTAATGCTTTGTTATTGATGATTGGTAGCTCCATCGTGCTGGCTCTCTCGCTGGGCATTCGCCATGCGTTTGGTTTGTTTTTACAGCCCATGAGCATCGAGTTTGGCTGGGGCCGTGAAGTCTTTGCTTTTGCCATTGCGATACAGAATCTAATCTGGGGGCTGTTGCAACCGTTTGTTGGTGCCTTTGCCGATCGCTACGGGGTTAAACGCACGGTTTTTATCAGTACTCTGGCCTACGGATTAGGACTGGTGTTAATGGCCTTTGCCAGTACACCCTCAGCACTAGTACTCAGCGCTGGACTACTGATTGGTTTTGGCTTATCGGGCACCTCATTTGCAGTATTACTGTCAGCCGTAGGCCGTTCGGTCGTACCAGAAAAGCGTAGTATGGCAATGGGTATCGCCAGTGCCGCCGGTTCGCTTGGGCAATTTATCATGCTGCCCGGCACCCTGGGCTTACTAGAATGGCTGGGCTGGTCATCAACACTATTAGTCTGTGCTGCGCTGATTGCCTTGCTATTGCCGCTTTCAAGGATGCTACGTGAAGACCTCCATACAACAGAGTCAGAGCAACCTAAGCTGCCCTTGCTAAGCGTTTTACGTCAAGCAGCCGGCCATACTGATTTCTGGCTATTGTCGTTGGGCTTTCTTGTCTGTGGATTTCAGGTGGTGTTTATTGGCATTCATATTCCAGCCTACTTACTCGATCAGCACCTGCCTGCCCAAGCAGGCACCACGGTACTGGCTCTAGTCGGCTTATTTAATATTGCTGGGACTTGGTGCGCAGGCTGGCTCGGCGGCCGTTACCCCAAACCGCAACTCCTAGCGGCGCTGTATCTTCTGCGCGCAGTAGTGATCACTCTATTCTTCTACTTACCAATCAGCTTATTTTCAGCCTATGCTTTTGCTATCGCGATGGGTTTACTCTGGCTCTCCACTGTGCCACTGACCAATGGCACCATCGCCAGCATGTTTGGCGTACGTTATTTATCGATGCTGGCTGGAGTGGTGTTTTTATTCCACCAGATTGGCGCATTCTTAGGCGGCTGGCTCGGCGGCTTAGCCTATGATCAAACCGGTAGTTATGCGTTAGTATGGCAACTATCCATTGTCTTAAGCGTGATTGCCGCCTTACTCAACCTGCCAATCCGTGAACGCTTAGTAGCGTTCTCGACAAGACAAAAATGAGGCCTGTTATGCAGCGAAAAATACTCTATTTAATAGCTGCCAGCGTATTACTGATCGGCGTGTTAGCTGCTGCATGGTGGGGCTGGTCTAAAGCGGGCATGGCCGTCTTACAGCTCGGTGTCGGTATCTGTTAGCGCGCGACTTGAGATGTTAAGCAAGCGACGAGCCTTACAACAACACTATTAAACGCGCTCTAAACCGACTTAGAACGCGCCTGTGTCAGTACTCAAGCATTAAAAGGTGGGTACAACCGCACCTTTATACTTCTCATTAATAAAAGTTTTAGCTGCATCGCTGTGCAGCGCTTTTACTAACTTCTGCACCGCTTCAGCATTTTTATTATCTTCGCGCGTCACCAGAATATTCACGTAAGGTGAGTCCGCACCTTCAATCACCAAAGCATCTTCGTTTGGGTTTAAGCCCGCTTCAAGTGCGTAGTTGGTATTAATCAGCGCCAAATCAACTTGGTTGAGTACACGTGGTAAGGTGGCGGCTTCAAGCTCACGTACTTTGATTTTTTTCGGGTTTTCAGCAATATCACGAGCGGTCGCAGTAATACCCGCCTCAGGCTTAAGCTTGATTACACCAGCCGTTTGCAACAGTAACAAAGCACGGCCACCGTTGGTCGCATCGTTTGGAATCACCACGCTTGCGCCAATCTTCAAATCATCCAGCTGTTTGATTTTGCTCGAATAGGCACCAAAAGGTTCAATGTGTACGCCAGCGACACTGATTAAAGTAGTGCCTTTAGTTTTATTGAACTCATCAAGATAGGGCTGGTGCTGGAAGAAGTTTGCATCTAAACGCCCTTCCGCCACTTGCACATTTGGCTGCACATAATCGGTGAAGACTTTTACATTCAACTCAACACCTTGCTCGGCAAGAGCAGGCTTTAAAAACTCTAAAATTTCCGCATGCGGAACTGGCGTGGCAGCAACATTTAAAGTTTCTGCTTGCACGGCAAACACGCTAAGGGCCGCCAAAGCTAATAAGGTTTTTTTCATAGGATTACTCTCCTGTCAAATTCAGATATGCCGCACTGCGCAGCCATTTTTGCTTACTTTCTAGAAAACCGTACCACAAGGCGATCACCAACGCTTTGTAACACCTGCACCAGCAACAGCAATAAAATCACGGTAACCACCATCACATCCGTTTGAAAACGCTGGTAACCAAAGCGAATCGCCAAATCCCCCAAACCACCTGCCCCAACCACACCGGCCATCGCAGTGTAAGACACGAGGGTAATCGCCGTCACTGTAGTCGCAGCAATAATGCCAGGTCGCGCCTCAGGTAACAGCGCATTAAAGATGATCTGTCGTGTGCTGGCACCCATCGCTTGGGTAGCTTCGATAATCCCACGATCAACTTCACGCAAAGAGGTTTCCACCAGTCGCGCAAAAAACGGCGTCGTGCCAACCACTAACGGAGGGATTGCCCCAGCGACACCCAGCGAGGTACCGGTCATCACCACAGTAATTGGAATCATCACAATCAACAGGATAATAAAAGGCAGTGAGCGCAACACATTGACTACAAATGACAACACCGCATAGAAAACACGATCTTCAAACAACTGACGAGGGCCAACTAGAAATAGCAAGACACCCACTGGCAAGCCCAATAGCACAGTAAATAACAGCGAGCCACCCAGCATCAATAAGGTGTCGAGTGTGGCTTGCCAGATTTCATACCAATCGAGGTTAATCAATAACTCACTCATGCGCGTAACACCTCGACATCCACGCCTGCGGCGCGTAACTGTTGCTCGGCGAGCATTTCTTTACCGCCGGTTAAGGCTAAAGTCAGTTGCCCGCAAGCTTGATCCTTAATACGTCCAATGCGTCCCGCTAAAATACTGTAATCAACGCCGGTATCGCGTGCCACTTGCCCTAATAAAGGCGCATAGGTTGCTTCACCAAGAAAGGTTAGACGCACAATACGCCCTGAGACATGCGAGTAATCCTCGCCAGAGGCAAGATCAGTATCGCCTTCAGTTTCCTGGACAAAACGTTGCGTGGTCGGGTGCTGCGGATGCAGAAAAACATCACTGACCAAGCCATGCTCGACGATCACCCCGCCATCCATCACGCCAACACGATCACAAACGCGACGAATCACATCCATCTCATGCGTGATCAAAACAATGGTTAAGCCCAGCTCTCGATTGATCTCAGCCAGTAACTGCAGGACTTGCGCAGTGGTTTGTGGATCAAGCGCGCTGGTCGCCTCATCGCACAAGAGAATTTTCGGATCGGTTGCCAACGCTCGAGCAATACCGACACGCTGCTTCTGTCCACCGGACAATTGCGCGGGATATTTATCAGCATGCTCACTTAAACCCACTCGCGCCAGCAGCTCAATCACACGCTGCTTAACCTGCGCACGGGTCAGCTCACCAGCCAGCTTTAACGGCATTGCGACATTGTCAGCGACTGTCTTGGAAGACAGTAAGTTAAAGTGTTGGAAAATCATCCCGACGCGCTGACGAAAACGCCGCAAGCCTTGCGCATCCAGAGCAGTCACGTCCACGCCATCAGCCACAATACGTCCGCCGGAAGGCTCCTCCAGTCGATTGATCAAGCGTAGCAAGGTGCTTTTACCTGCACCAGAATGGCCAATCAAGCCAAAAATTTCGCCACGTCGAACCTGTAGCTGCATCGACTGCAAAGCAGCAATGCTTTGTCCATTTACAGAATAAGATTTATGCACATCGTGGAATTCAATCACGGTTTAACCTTGTTAGGGCGATGTTTAAGGCTCAGTGTGCCCAGCATCGCTTAGCATTAAAAGTTATTTTAAATTCTATATATAGATCACTTTATAAAGACTTGTTCGGCGTAATAACCAATTGCGCAAGGCCATCATTACGAATCACTTCTTGTAAACGTGGCTTAAAATTGGCATCCAAGCTTTTCACTCGCGCCGACAACAAAGTAGCCACCCAGTGAAAATCACGGGTATCCGCCACTTCAATACTGACTGAAGCACGAAACCTGACCACATCCACAGCCACATCATCCAATAATCGGCCGAGCTGATGATCATTACGATTGGCTAACATCGGCATTGCTAGCGCTGTGTTATCCGCATTAGGATCAATAATTCGCGCTTTTTTGCTGCTTGATTTAGGTCGTACGACAGGCGGCTTATCCCGTTCAGGCTCATCGACTGAAGGCATAACCGCAGACTCGCTGGATGTAATAGTCGGGACGGGCATGACCGTCGCTGCTACTTTTTTTACTGGTCGTTTAACGGAGGCAGACCGCTTAACCGCCGGAGTCACCACAACGGTCTCGACAGCAGGCGGCACAGCCTGTGCCTGCACGCCAGCTAATGCATTACTCAAGCCCTCAGTTAATGCCGGTGCCTGAGGCAATAAACGTTTGGCTTGCATTAAAGCGGTACTGGCAGCAACTAAATCAGCATTCTGTAATGCTTGCTGGCCATTGCTTAACCACGCTGCGGCTAAACGTTGTTGCAAAACAGCCAAGCGCTCATCATCAGGATAAGCAACACGTAAGTCTTCGAGCTGCTGACCCGCCACAGTCAGCTGGTTATCGGCGACAAAGGTCTCGAAAACCAATTCAGACACAGCAAACTCATCAATAGCAGGCTCGCTTATTTGCGTAACCGCAGTCTGGCAAGCGCTTAACAGCATAGCAAAACCAAACGCCAATAAACTGCGCCATATCATTTGAGTCATGCAATGTATCCTCGGCCTAGAAAACAGCTCGCAGTCTACACTGCTCTGCTAGGTAGCAGAAGATCAGCACCCAATCCACCACACAGCACTCCAGCAGATGACAGATGGTTTAGTGATTATTGCTCAAGCGCTGATTGCAATGGCTCGCTCGCCGACCAAATACGGTAACGCACTTCAATGCCGTTTGGCGCATACACGACAATCGGTAATTGACTGTTGTAACGCAGCATGAAGTTGTCTCCGTGTACAGGCACAAACGCTTCTGTCTTATTGTTGTCAGGACAGGCCATCATCGTCGAAACAGGCCCGACAACACTATCTAACTGATAATAGTTATAGCCCCAGCCGGGTAAGTCATGCGCAGTAAAGTGCCCCATCAAACCACGCGTATTACAGTCAGTCATCATGTGCTGGCCTGGCACGATTTCAACTTTAAGCAGCGCTTCGTGCGGCTGCTCTGCGAGCCAAATAACATGACGAGTCTGTCCATCTTGCGCCACGGGAAAATCCGCAACTCTGCTTAACTCAGGCATAGGCTCGGTAGCACAGGCGACCGTGGCTAAGGAACATACGGTGACTAAAGTCATTGCTAGGGCTTTTTGCATAATGTGGGTCCTTATGGCCTTTTACTCAATAGAATGAAATGAGGCGAACTCACTCCGAAGAACTTTAACGGCACACTTGCGACGCAATTCATCCTGACTTACGGGTCAACGCCGCCGCGGCACGATAAAGCTCATTAGAAACAATGCTGCTGCACAGACCACAATCGACGGCCCTGCTGGCGTATCGTAATACCATGACATGGCCAAACCAGAACAGACTGCCAGCATACCCAGCACGCTGGCACCAATCGCCATCTGTTCTGGACTGCGCGCATGCCTTTGTGCCGCTGCAGCAGGAATAATCAATAGTGACGTGATTAACAGCACGCCCACAATTTTCATCGCGACAGCAATCACCAGCGCCATCAAGACCATTAACACCAAACGTAGCTTGGCGACCGGTAAGCCTTCTACCTCGGCCAACTCTTCATGCACAGTAATCGCTAACAAAGGCCGCCATAACGCAATCAAGCAGACTAAAACAACGGCACTGCCGACACCGATCCACACTAAATCAATCGCGCTAACCGCCAGTAAATCACCAAATAAATAACCCATTAAGTCAACCCGCACCGACTCCATAAAGCTGAGGGTCACTAAACCCAGAGATAAGGTGCTGTGCGCTAAAATGCCTAAAATGGTATCAGACGCTAAGGGTTGGCGATGCTGTAAAGCCACCAAGACAAAAGCTAGCAACAAGCAGCCAACAATCACTGCCAGCGCCAAATTAATATCAAGTAACAAACCTATTGCCACCCCAAACAGGGCTGAGTGGGCTAAGGTGTCGCCAAAATAGGCCATCCGCCGCCACACCACAAAGGCGCCTAAAGGCCCAGCGACCACTGCGAGTAACAAACCCGCGCATAATGCATATAAAAGAAAATCAGGCATGTGTGCAATCCGGCCCATGCTGGTGAGATTTAGGGGTTAACACACAACCGTGCAAATCATGTTTATGGTCGTGATCATGATGATAAACCGCTAAGTCATTGGCTGCACGCGAACCAAATAACTCAACAAAAGCAGGATCACTGCTGACTTGCTCAGGAAGGCCAGAGCAGCAAACATGGCGATTTAAGCAAACCACGCGATCAGTCGCGCGCATGACCAAATGCAGATCATGAGAAATCATTAACACGCCGCAACCATAACGATCACGCAACTGACCAATCAAGTGATACAGCTCAAGTTGACCATTAACATCGACACCTTGTACCGGCTCATCCAGCACCAACACTTGTGGCTTACGTAACAAGGCCCGTGCCAGCAACACCCGTTGTAACTCACCACCAGAAATACGTTGCAAGGGGCTGTTTAGGACTTTAGCTGCACCAACTTCAGTCAGCGCAGCCATCACATCATCACGACTGACACCCGGCACTAAACGTAAAAAGCGCAAAACGGACAGCGGTAAGGTGGCGTGCACTTCAAGTTTTTGTGGCATATAACCAATGCGTAAATGAGGCGCACGCCAAACACTACCCGAATCAGGCTCAAGCAAGCCCAGCAATACACGCACCAAAGAGGTTTTACCGGAACCGTTGGGACCCACGATCGTAACAATCTCACCGGCAGCCAACTCAAGACTGACATCGACTAAAACACTTTGCTCAGATAACGATAAATTTAAATGTTCGGCACGCAGCAATAATGGCCGATTCATGCGCACTCCCGACAAGCAGCGCAAACCCCAAGAATTTCCAGCATTTGTGTTTCCACCGTAAAGCCCAGCTGCTCTGCTTCGGCGCGAATCGCCGCATCAATCGCAGTATGCTGAACCAATTCATAAGCATTGTTACATTGCTTACAAATCATAAAATAACCTTCATGGGCAATTTCAGGATGGCTGCAACCAATATAGGCATTGAGCGAAGCCAGCCGATGAATCAAACCATTCTCTAATAAAAAATCTAAGCCGCGATAAACCGTTGGCGGCGCAGCACGACGGCCATCTTCACGACTCAACACATCTAAAATATCATAGGCACCCAGTGGCTTATGGCTTTGCCACACCAGCTCTAAGACCCGCTTACGCAAGGGTGTTAAGCGCACGCCACGTTGCACGCAAACCTCTTCTGCTGAATCGAGGGCTTGGCTGACGCAGTGGTGATGTTGATGTGACTGACACACCGTTGATGTTTTTAACATAACAGCAGCATCCTTCTTGAAGAGACGTTATTATATTACTACTTACTCATGGAGTGTACTGCAGTGTTTCGTTTCTTGTTGATCGGTTGTTTATCATTATGGGGCATCAGCGCACACGCGCAGGTGCAAATTTTAACTAGCATCAAACCCTTGCAGCTGATTGCGGCTGCCATTCAAACCAATCAAGGCGAACCGCAAGTATTGCTACCACCGGGCGCCTCACCACATTACTTTGTCTTGCGCCCCTCGGATGCCAAGCGCTTAGATAAGGCTGACTTATTCTACTGGATTGGTCCTGATCTTGAAAACTTCTTGCCGCGCTTACTCTCGCAACGCAGCCAGCTGAGCATCGCGATACAAGACCTACCCGAACTGCAGTTGCAATACTTTGCTGAGCCGCCGCATGAACACCATGCGGACGAGCACTCAAAGGAACATGCAGAGGACCTTGTCGAGCATGATCACGCTCACCAGCCTGGCGCAATTGATGTGCATTTATGGTTGCTGCCACACAATGCACGCGTGATTGCGCAGCGTATGAGTGCAGACTTAAGCGCACTCGATCCAAACAACGCCAGCCATTACGCCGCCAACCTGCAAGCTTTTAACCAGCGCCTAGACCGCTTAGACCAGCAGCTCAAAGCACAACTAAAGCCGCTGCAGGACAAGTCTTTTTTCGTCTTCCATGAAGCATTTAATTATTTTGAACAAGCCTATGGCTTACAGCACGCGGGAGTATTTGCCTTATCCAGCGAGCTACAGCCTGGAGCAAAACATGTCAGTCAAATGCGCACGCGCTTACAACAAGCAGGCCCCAGCTGCGTATTTAGCGAGCCGCCTATACAACCACGCTTGGCTCATACCCTAGCAGATGGCTTACCAGTCACCCTTGCCGAACTGGATGCTTTAGGCACAAAAGCTCCGGTCAACGCAGAAGGTTATGAGCAACTCTTAAAAAACTTAGCTGAGCAATTTTCTAGTTGTTTATCTGGCCTATAAAAGCAGTTACAACTGCTTAAACGTTAGAGCCTCACCACTCCGAGCACCATACATCGACAACCCCGTTCGGAGTGGCTAAGTTTTCTTTCAAAACAGGACAAGAATACCCACTTGCCTCTTGTCGGATACCCAGTAGATTTAAGCTATTTTGTGTAGAAACCTATTCTAAAAACACGCTACAATGCTAGCGGATAGCCATCATACAAATGATGCATATCAATACATCATCAACCGACATTGCTATATTCAGCAGCAATCGGCTCTCTCAAAAAAACTCATATTTATACTCAGCTGCTTGCGGCACAGGTTCACTATGTTTTCTGAGGAAAAATTAAGCGCTCTCATTGCAAGTATCGGCTTGGATCGTCAAGCGTTCCGCGAGCGCGAGCGCTTTATGGATTGGCAGCCTGCAGATGCCTCATGTCTTGCGCAAGCCTCGGACAGCATGCAACAACAACAACTCGATTTTATTCAACAGCTGCACAAGTATCTTGCACTCTTCCCCGATGTTGCACAACAGCTTCAGCAAGCGTCTGCATCAAAGTACCTAGAAGCTAAACAAGCAGAGTACTACCAACAGTTATGGGAAAGTCCACACGATGAAAACTATATTAAAAATCGTGTACGCGTTGGCTTAACCCACCAAGCCATCGGTCTCAAACCGCAGTGGTACTTAGGCTCGTACCGCCTCTATTTAAACGCCATGCTAAAAGCGATTTGTACTGACCCTCAACAAACACAACTGCTATCAAGCTTACTGAAAGCCGTTTTTTTAGATATGTCGCTCGCCATTGATAGCTACAGCGCGGCTTACAATCAACGCCTTGAAGAGAACCAAGCCCGTTTTGCCCGAGCCATGCGTGGCGCTAACGATGGTATTTGGGAGTGGGAAATTGATAGCGATCGTTTGCATGTATCTAATCGTTGGCTAGAGATGCTCGACCTGACGGCTGAAGAACTCGGCGCGCATAACAGCAACAACTGGATGAGCCGTATCCATCACGACGATTTGCCTTTAGTCCGTAAAGCACTTGGCAAGCATCTCAGTGGGCACAGTCAATTTTTAGACTGCGAACACCGGATCAGGAAGAAAAATGGCGACTATATTTGGGTATTATTACGTGGTTTTGCCAGCACCAATGAACAAGGAGGACAGCGCATATCAGGCTCACAAGCCGATATTAGCGAGCGTAAAGAGCACGAACAACGCATGTCCTATGCGGCTTTCCATGACCCTTTGACAGGTTTAGCCAACCGCCGCCAACTGGATCAATTACTGCTTGACTCGATGCAGCGCAGCCAACAAGCCGGCACACGCGAAACAGCCTTGCTATTTATTGATCTCGATAACTTCAAGCAGGTTAACGACAATCATGGGCATAAAGTCGGTGATTCTCTGCTGGTTGAGATTGCCCGTCGCTTACAACAATGTTTACGCCCCGGCGACCATCTAGGTCGTTTTGGTGGTGATGAATTTGTGGTGCTGCTCGATGACCTCGCCTGTTTAGAAGATGCCGAACATGTTGCACAACGGATGCTCGACAGCTTTTCATCTGCACTGCGCATTGATGATCACCTGTTATCGGTGAGCGCCAGTATCGGCATTACTGTACTGCCACATGGCACACCACCGAATGAGCTACTACAAGCGGCTGACTTAGCGCTTTACCAAGCAAAAATGGCCGGTAAAGCGCAATTTGCTCACTACACCAAAGATATGCAGCTGGCTGCGCAAGCGCTGCAAAAAAAGCAAGCCGCGCTGACCAATGGCCTCGCCAATCAGTCTTTCGAATTGCTCTACCAACCCATCTATGCAGTCAATCAAGACCGACAACACGACTCTTCAACGATTTATGCCGTTGAAGCATTATTGCGCTGGAATCATGATGGGCACCGCTACACGCCCCATAGTTTCTTAGATTTACTTGAGGATTCTGACGAGATTCTTGCCGTCGGTGCATGGGTATTAAAATCGGCATGCAGCACTGTACATCAGTGGCAACAGAGCTTTATACCGCAGCTACACTGTTCCGTTAATCTATCTTACAAGCAGTTGCGCAGCCCACATTTGGTTTCTCTGGTGAAAACCGCGCTCGAATCAAGCGGTCTATTGGCCAAGTTTTTAATTATCGAAATTGCCGAGCAACATTTAAAACCAAACTGCGCGCAATCATTGGCCAACTTACGCGAATTGAGTCAACTCGGTGCACAAATTGCACTGGATAACTTCGGCATGGGTCAAGCATCCCTGGGTTATCTAAAGCGCTTCCCTCTGAACATTCTTAAAGTTGATAAAAGTTTGCTCAGTGACACGGGGCAAGACCCTGTATTGAAAGATTTTGGGCAAGCGATGATCAGCTTAGGACACAGTTTGAATCTTAAAGTCATTGCTGAAGGCATTGAAAACACTGATCAACTGTCACTGATTCAGGCTCGGCAGTGTGAGTTTGCCCAAGGCTACTTACTTAGTAATCCGCTTACCGCACAACAGTTTGAAGTCTTGTTCAACACGCCAGCAAAAACAGGTTAACAGCGCCAAACGTTAATCAGACGGTTATACTGCGCACTATTGCTTAACCTGTTACTGATTGAAAGAGGTTTTTTGTGGCCCTCCCTGCCCAACGTCGCTGGTATCCAATTGCTTTATTTTTTGCGGCGCTCGTGTGTATGCCGATCAGTGTTTTACTACTGAGCTGGCACAGTGTGGATACGCAGATCTGGAGCCATCTGTGGGACACCCAGATGACACGTTTACTGTCCAACACAGCCATTCTTTTAGCTGGGGTTGGCGTTGGCGTCACTTTATTTGGGGTCAGTTTAGCTTGGCTGACCAGCTTGTGTGAGTTTCCTGGACGACGCTGGTTAGATTGGGCGTTGATGCTACCCTTTGCGATTCCTGCCTATGTCTTAGCGTTTGTCTTTGTTGGCTTATTAGACTTTGCGGGGCCAGTACAAACATTACTCCGCGAATGGCTAGGTAGCGACCTACGCTTACCCAGCGTGCGCTCCACCGGCGGGGTTATCATTGTTTTTATTTTGGTGTTCTACCCCTATGTCTACCTGCTCGCCCGCAGCGCATTTTTAGCGCAAGGCAAAGGCTTTATGGAAGCAGCGCGGGCTCTGGGTTTAAGTCCGTGGCAAGCCTTTTGGCGCGTCGCCTTACCGGTTGCACGCCCAGCCATTGGCGCCGGCGTTGCGCTAGCGTTAATGGAAGCATTAGCCGATTTTGGTGCCGTTTCCGTATTTAATTTTGACACCTTTACCACTGCTATTTATAAAACTTGGTACGGTTTCTTTAGCTTATCCAGTGCCACACAACTGGCCAGCTTGTTGTTGTTATTCGTCGCGATACTGCTCTTCTCAGAACAACGTGCACGCGGTGCAATTCGTCCAAGTAATGAACGTCCTCGCGGTAAAGCGCTCTATCGACTGCGCGGCTGGAAAGCTCTATTCGCCACCTCATGGTGCTGCTTGGTCTTTCTCTGTGCCTTCGTTATTCCTGTTCTGCAGTTGCTCGCTTGGTTTTGGCAGCGCGGGCGTTTTGACCTCGATGAACGCTATACCGCCCTGATTACTCACACCTTATATTTAGGATTGATGGCCGCCGCATTAACCGTATCAGCGGCCTTATTACTGGCATTCGCCAAGCGTATGACGCCTACCAAGCGCATGCATGCACTGGTCGGTTTTGCCAACTTAGGCTACGCGTTACCCGGCTCAGTGTTGGCCGTCGCAATTATGCTGGCATTTAGTTATTTAGATCAGCACGCTGTTATTCCTTTGTCCACTTGGCTGGGTGGCGCCGGCAAGCCTATCTTATTGGGCAGTCTAAGTGCGTTGCTATTAACCTATGTGATTCGTTTTATGGCCGTTGCACACGGCCCACTTGAAGGTGCTTTAGCGCGAATCAAACCGTCCTTACCCGAAGCGTCACGTAGTTTAGGTATCAGTGGTTTGTCATTATTTCGTCGCGTGTATTTACCATTATTACTGCCTGGTAGTTTATCTGCGGCCCTTTTAGTCTTTGTCGATGTGCTCAAAGAAATGCCAGCGACGCTACTGATGCGTCCTTTTGGCTGGGATACCTTAGCCGTGCGTATTTTTGAAATGACCAGTGAAGGAGAATGGGCGCGCGCTTCATTACCTGCGCTCACCTTAGTCGCCGTAGGGTTATTACCGGTCATTCTATTGATTCGCCGCTCTGCTTATCGCCCAGGGCACTAATTAGAGTGTTTATCAAGGCAGGCTATACTTTACAATCACCGGTGCAGCACTGGACTAACATCGCTACACTATGTGCCGATTGAATTACCCACAGGTACAAACACTGCGTTTGGCCGGTTAGGAGATCCCATGGGATTGCGTACCCCTCTGTATGATATGCACTTGGCTCTTGGTGCGAAAATGGTTGATTTTAATGGCTGGGACATGCCGTTGCATTACGGATCGCAAGTGGAAGAACATCATCACGTGCGCCAAGAATGTGGCGTATTTGATATTTCCCATATGAGCATTTTTGATATTCAAGGCGCACACGCTCAAGCCTTTCTACAACACATACTCAGTAATGATGTGGCGCTATTAGCCACGGTCGGTAGCGCACAGCACAGCACCCTGCTTAATGAACAGGGTGGTATTATTGATGACTTAATGGTCTTTCGCACTGATAGCGGCTATCGCTTAATCAGTAATGCGCTAACTCGCCAGCGAGTACACGTATGGCTAGAACAGCATGCGACTGCGTTCTCATGCGCAGTAATGTGGCGTAATGACTTAAGTATGTTTTCTGTGCAAGGCCCATCAGCGCGCGAACGCTTAGCCGCTATTTTGAGCTCATCACGCACAAATTTAGTACACAACTTAGCGCATCACCAAGGCGCTGCGGATGGCGACTGGTTTATTTCCTGCACCGGCTACACAGGGGAAGACGGCATTGAGATTACTCTGCCTGCGGGACAAGCAATCGACTTTATTAATGAATTAGTCGGTGCCGGTATTTCTCCTATTGGTCTCGGCGCACGTGACACTTTACGTTTAGAAGCTGGTTTTAATTTATATGGCTTCGATATGAACGAGCAGCTCTCACCTTTAGTGGCCGGTATGCACGATGTCATCAGCTGGGAACCCAGCAGTCGTGACTTTATTGGCCGCCAAGCATTACAAGCACAGCTGGACGCGGGCATCAGTGAAAAACAGGTCGGTTTAGTCTTAGAGGAGCGCGGTGTCTTGCGTGCTGGCCAGCCGGTACGTATTGATAGCGACATCACTGGGGTGATTACCAGCGGCAGTTTTTCACCCACATTGGGTAAGGCCATCGCGCTAGCGCGCGTGCCGATGCACACCGGTGAACGCGCTGAAGTTGAGATTCGGCATAAATGGTTTCCAGTACGGGTGGTTAAACCGCGTTTTGTACGCCATGGAAAAATTCTTATTTAATTTTGTGCCAAAGATCGCCAAGCCCCTATAAACCATTTGTTAGAGTCATGCTTAAAAGCTATTTATCTCAAAGCATACCTTCAGAAATACCTCTTCGCGAGGTGATTGATCTACCCGCGAGGAGAACTATAAAAACTGCATTGCACCTGCTAAGGAAATAAAAATTATGAGCACTATTCCAGCTGAATTACGCTATGCCAACACTCACGAATGGGCACGTTTAGAGAGTGATGGCACAGTTTCTGTCGGTATCACCGATCATGCCCAAGAAGCATTAGGCGATGTTGTCTACATCGAACTACCGGCACTTAATAGTACACTCACAGCCGAACAGCCGGTTGGCGTGGTTGAGTCCGTGAAAGCCGCCTCTGATATTCATGCACCCATCAGTGGCACGGTGATTGCAGTGAATGAGGGCTTAACTGAAGCCCCTGAAAGCGTTAATACCCATCCGTATCAAAGCTGGTTTTACCGCATGCAACCGAGCAAGCATGAGGAACTACAGCAATTACTCGATGCTGACGGCTATCAAGCGATCTGCTAACAACAACGGCTTAAGTTTTGTTCTCGGTGCGCTGCCACACTTCAAAGGTATAGCCCGGCTCATGATTTTGAGCCGGATGTGCTTGTGCATCAATCTGTTGCCACTGCCGAGCATCCAGTTCCGGGAAAAATGCATCACCATCTAAATCAAGCTCGATACGGGTTAAATACACCCGCTGTGCCAGTTTGATGGCCTGCTGATAAACCTGCCCACCACCAATCACCATCACTTCGCTCACGCCTTGTTGCGCAGCCCATTCTTGCCCGCGCAGAATCGCGCTTTCCAGATCAGCAAACACTTCAGCGCCCTCAAGCTCGGTAGCCGCTTGACGACTGATTACAATATTTAAACGCCCAGGTAGCGGTCGTCCCAGCGATGCCCAGGTTTTGCGCCCCATGATGATAGGCTTGCCCAAAGTACACTGCTTGAAGTAGCGTAAATCCGCCGGCAAGTGCCATGGCATTTGATTATCGCGACCAATCACTTGATTGCGTGTCGCAGCAACAATTAAGCTCACCGGCAGTAATTTATTCATAAAGGCATAGCACCAAATATATTGAAAATTATGTCCTATCTTAAAGGATTTGCGCCGCATTGGCGTTATTCAAGCCGCATTATCAGGCACAATAGCTTGATCGATGTGACTCAATGGAGTGCTTGTGACTGATTCATTGCCACCTTTACAAACACTCTGGTTGTGCGAAGCCGTGCGTTTGCGCGAAGAGCACACAGGCCTGCTCGAAGACAGCGAAGCCTGCCGTACCGCACGCAGCACCCAAGGCTCATTAGCTCAACGCGTACAAGCGCGTGGACTGTTTCTGGCTAAACGTGACGGCCTGCTCAGCGCCATGCAGCATTGGTTGCAGGGTGCCAAGCTGGCGTTATGGATATTAATCGTTAGCGCCCTCATCTCAGGGATTGTTCTGGCTAAAACCGCACTGAGTGGCTCACCACTAGCGATTAATATTTTTTGGGCACTGGCCAGCCTAATTGGCTTAAACCTCCTGAGTTTATTGGCATGGTGTTTCAGTTTGATTTTCTCATCACAGGCCAGCTCACCGCTCAGTCAAACATGGCTATGGCTGAGTAATAAACTGGCACGTGATGCAAAAGCAGCACAGTTAGCGCCCGCTCTATTCGTTTTACTACAACGCCATCACTTACTGCGCTGGGGCGTAGGGCGCTTATTACATGGCTGGTGGCTGATTACTTTATGCACAGCATTGCTGAGCCTACTGGCCCTGCTCGCAACCCGCCGTTATGGTTTTGTTTGGGAGTCCACCATTGTCGCCAGCGACTCATTTGTCATGTTGGTTGACAGTTTAGGTGCGCCAGCCGCTTGGCTTGGCTTTGCGCTACCGGACAGCCAGCTGATCCGAAACAGTGGCATCCAAGCACTAGAAAATGAACACGCACGGCATATTTGGGCCAGTTGGTTACTGGGCATGTTACTGATCTACGGCATTGTGCCGCGTTTAGTCTGCAGTCTGCTTTGTGAGTGGCGCTGGCGACGCGGCGTGAGCCGTTTACAATTGAATGTTCACGACCCTATCTGGCAGCCTTTACAGCAACGCGTGCAGCCGAGCAGTGAGCGCTTGGGGGTTATTGATGCGGCACCTGCTGAGCAGCCCCACCATCCTGCGGGCTCACAATTGGCAGGGCAAGCCGCCGTTATTGTCGCAATAGAACTGGATGACAGCATCAGTTGGCCACCTGAATTGCCAAAATACGTGTTAGATGCTGGCGTGATTGACACCCGTGAGCAACGGCAAAAAATCCTTGAGCAACTGAGCGTCAGCCCTCCCGCACGCTTATTAATTGTCTGTAATCCACAGCGCTCAGCCGACCGCGGCACGCTACATTTAATTGCGGAACTGTCGCGTACCGCCACGCACACACGCGTCTGGCTTCTACCCACTGAAAGCATTGATGAGCGTGTGAATAACTGGCAAGAACAGTTGGATGCATTAAAAATCACGCATAGCCGCTCAGCAGCTTGGGCATGGTTGGAGCATGGCGATGAATGAGCAATCTGCACCATTAAAGCTGGCGGTGGTGGGCCACACCAATGTCGGTAAAACCTCCTTACTGCGTACGCTCACCCGTGATGTTGGCTTTGGCGCAATTTCCCATCGGCCCAGCACCACACGACATGTTGAGGGCGCACGTTTATCAGTGGATGGCGAAGCACTGATTGAGCTCTATGATACGCCAGGTTTTGAAGATGCTATCGCGCTGTATGAGTATATTGAGCAACAGCCACAAACAGGCGAGCGTCTCGATGGTCCAGAACACATTCAGCACTTTCTAAACAGCAGTGAAGCCCGACAACGCTTTGAGCAAGAAGCTAAAGTACTGCGTCAGCTGCTCAAATCTGATGCCGGTTTTTACGTGATTGATGCGCGCGAACCGGTGCTGGCTAAGTACCGTGATGAGCTGGCAATCTTAGCCATGTGCGGTAAGCCTTTATTGCCTGTCTTAAATTTCGTCAATACCGCAGAGCAACGTGAAACCGCATGGCGTGAAGTGCTCGCACGCCTCGGTCTGCATGCTGTGGTACGTTTTGATACGGTAGCGCCACCGCAAGATGGAGAGCAACGCTTGTATGAAAACCTCAGCCTGATCCTCGATAGCCAGCGCCCACGCTTACAACGCTTAATTGATTACAACCAAACGCAAATACAAGTTCGTCGTAAAGCCGGTCATCGCTTAATCGCTGAACTGCTGATTGATGTCAGCGCTTGCCGTCGTAGCGTGCACCCCGAACAGTTGGACGAAGCGGTGCAACGCCTGCATCAGGATGTGCGTCAGCGAGAACAGACCTGCGTTGAAGCCTTATTAAAGCTGTATGCCTTTCGTAAAGATGATGCGCAAGCCCACGCACTGCCACTTGAAGAGGGTCGCTGGGCTGATGATTTATTTAATCCGGCAACAATGAAGCAACTGGGGATTAAAGTTGGCGGCGGCATGGCGGCAGGTGCCGCAACCGGCGCAGGAATTGATCTGCTGACCGGCGGTTTAAGCTTAGGCGTCGCAACGGTATTCGGCGCCGCAGTCGGTGGCTTAACTCAAACCTTTCGTAACTATGGCGAACGCCTAAAAGGCAAGTGGCGCGGTGAGCGCGAGCTGACTGTCAATGACAGCACCTTACGCTTATTAGCTATTCGCCAACAGCATTTACTCAGTGCTTTAGAGTTGCGCGGACATGCCGCACAAGACCGCATTCAAATGGATACGCCACAGGAACAACAATGGCTTAAAGGTGAACTGGCGCAACCGTTAAAAACAGCCCGCGCCTACCCTGCCTGGTCGAGTTTAAATGGTCGTCAACCGCACCAAGATCCTGAGCGTATCAGCGCTATTGAGCGGCTTGCTGCCAGCCTAGCAAACGACACACAATCACTTAACAGTTTTAAAGAGCCGCGCTGAGCGATCCTTTAAAACTGTCAATACTTTATGACTCAGACTCACCCATTTGCGTTTGCAAATAATTCTGAATGCCGACTTTTTCGATCAAGCCAAGCTCAGTTTCTAACTGATCAATGTGCTCTTCTTCATCGTTCAGAATCGTTCTGAAGACATCACGGCTGACGTAATCTTGCACCGTCTCACAATGGGCAATCGCTGCCAATAAATCAGCGCGAGCAATATGCTCAAGCGCCAAATCACTGGCGAGCATTTCTTGGGTGTTTTCACCAATGTGCAGTTTGCCAAGATCTTGCAAATTCGGCAGACCTTCAAGAAATAAAATACGCTCAATCAGCGTATCGGCATGACGCATTTCTTCAATGGATTCATTGTATTCCCACTTCGCTAATACCTTTAAACCCCAATCTTTATACATCCGCGCATGTAGAAAGTACTGATTGATGGCTACCAGTTCATTGCCGAGAATACGGTTTAAATGCTCAATTACTTTACTGTCGCCTTTCATGTGCGCCGTCCTCATCAATAGGAATGATGAGTACAGCATAGCAGACTCATAACGCGGACTATAGCGAGAAGAATTCAAGCGGGCTGACACGGGGTACGTCTGCTAGATGGCGTGCGCTAAATCATCCACCGAGGCGATCAACACGTCTTTAATAGCATGTTGAGTCACTGTTTTAGCTGAGCACGCGCATTTACCGCACTGCGTACCACAGCCCGTCACCTCACGAACCTCACGCCAATTGCGCGCACCTTCTTCAACCACCTGACGTATTTTATGGTCAGTCACACCTTTGCATAAGCAGATATACATAGACAGGCCCAAGCAAACAAAACGATTGACACGAATAATAATGATTCGCATCAGTGATGGCAAGCGTAAGCTCTCTGTTTCTATCTGTCAATCGAGGCAAGGCAATCCCTTAGCCATGCGACGCATTAGAGCGGCCTAGGCGTAGACAGCTCCTCGCATCAAACCCGCCCATTCCTCGATGCCGGCTTATTTTTGTAACTGCTGGGCAGCGTCTAACAGCATCCGTTCGGTGCGAGCCCAGCCCAAGCAACCATCAGTAATGGAAACACCATATTGCAAGTTGTCGCTAAGCGCTTGCTGGCCGTCCATTAAGTTACTTTCCAGCATCACCGCGCGCAAGCTGCGCTCACCGGCAGCCCGCTGGGCTAACACAGAGTGTAAAACCTGTGGTTGTAACTGCGGATTTTTACCGCTGTTAGCATGGCTACAATCAACCATTAACGAAGCATCTAAACCCACTTTATGCATGGCTGCACAGGCTTGTGCGACACTCTGTGCATCATAATTAGGGCCTTGGTGGCCGCCACGCAGCACTAAATGGGTATGCGGATTGCCATTGGTTTCCACTAGCGCAGCACGGCCTTGAGCATCTAAACCAAAGTGCTGATGCACATGTGCCGCTGAACGCATCGCATCTAGAGCAATACCAACAGCGCCATCCGTGCCATTTTTAAAACCCACGGGCAAGGATAATCCACTGACCATCTCACGGTGAATTTGCGACTCACTGGTGCGTGCACCAATCGCCGCCCAACTTAAGAGGTCATCAAAATAGCTGACCGCTAAGGGTTGCAGCAACTCGGTAGCGACCGGCAGATTCAACTCTAACATGCGTAACATCAACTGACGTGACAGCTGTAAGCCTTGCGCCATATCGGCGCTGCCATCTAAGTGTGGATCATACAACAAACCTTTCCAGCCGACGGTGGTGCGCGGTTTTTCAATATAAATGCGCATGGCTAACAGCATGTGTTCAGACACACGAGAAGACAGCTCAGCTAAGCGTTCAGCGTATTCAATAGCCTCATCGACATTGTGAATGGAGCACGGACCGATCACCACGAATAAGCGCGAGTCTTCACCGCTTAAAATAGCCTGCACTTGCTCGCGCTGTTGCTGTACTCGTCGCGCCAGCTCGGCACTTAACGGTAGCTGCTGACGCAATTCCTGTGGACTGACGAGCGCTCGAGTTTTACGCCCTGTGTGTGGTAACAGCGTTATATTTGTCTGCTCAAGGTCTATACACGTTGCTTGATTGGATGCCATAGCAGTCTTTAAAGAGGTCATATATTGTCCTTACATGAGCGGCTGAACCGCCACACGTTTTATCGAGGAAGTCGTCTTAAACAATTGGGTAATGCCAGCTTGTGGTTGCTAAATCGCCAGCTCAAATCATCAAAACGCTCTGGATAAGTTGCATACATTGCCATGTGCGTGTCCTCTTAATGTTCTAAATCTTAAATTCTAAAAGCAAAAAACCCTGGGTGGGGAAGCCAACCAGGGTTTATCTAAAGCAGTGGTAGGCGACCCGTTAAAGTGGCCCGCCTGCATGAATATCAGGCGCGCCTTTGGCTAAACCAATACCCATAAAAATAATACGCAACGAAGTTGTTTGCGCAGCGCGCACAGCTCAACAGCCCAGCCAATGGCTGGGTCAGTAGCGTCTGCTTAAGTGCGCGATTCAACATAACAATCTCCATACAGTGCAATTAACATACTGCAAGCGTATCTGCAGCGCAACCAGGCCTAGCGATCTAAACGATAAATTTTATCGGCATCTAAGTCGCGCCCCCAAGGCAAGCCTGAGTTCTGCCAACCATTCTGCAAGCGCATACCCGCTTGCGGGCCTTCACTTAACGCATCCCCTTGAAAACCATGCACAACAAAACGCGCATGACTTAAACCTGCCTCTCGCAACACTTTAGCGCTGGGCTCACCGCGTGCGCTACCGGAGCGGCACATGGTGATGACTTCGGTATTTTCATCCAAACCACGCTTGGCCAACTCCGCTTTAACCTGCTCAACAAATTGCGGATTGCGATCCATTGTGAACATATTATGCTCGGCATCCCAATGATTACGGTCAGCGAAGACAAAAGGAATATTAACGTCCACGGCATCAGCAAAGCCAATAAACATAATTTCGACTGGATCACGCACATCAATCAACAGTACGGGCTGTTCACTTTGCTGGGTTTTCGCGTACGCCTCTTCAGCGCTGATCGCCAGCTCAACAGCCTGCACAGAAAAAGCTGCAAGGGACAACACTACGCCGCTGATTAAACTCTGTATACGTGTCATAGACTGGTTCTCCATTTAATGAATGCAAACATAATACACTATTATAGATTAATTATGATTGATCACCAGCACATAGATTTAATCACGCAAACTCAGCACCGACCAACCACGCTGCACAGCTAATACAGCTAAGATGTCATCAGGATCAACCGCAACGGGATGGCTGACTTGTTCTAACAGTGGCAAGTCATTATGCGAGTCACTGTAAAAATAGCTGCCTGCTAAGGTTGCTTGATGCTCTGCCAGCCAAGCATTTAAGCGAGTGATCTTACCGGCCTGGAAACTGGGCACATCAACTAACTCACCGGTGTACTGGCCGTCTTGCATACCGCATTCAGTGGCAATCAAATGCTCAACACCTAAACGCTGGGCAATCGGCTCAGTAATAAACCGGTTGGTCGCGGTAATAATCATTACCACATCGCCGGCTGCACGATGCTTGGCCAGTAACGCTTCACCCTTAGCGAGAATAATCGGCTCAATACAATCACGCATAAAGTCTGCACGCCATTCTTCAAGTTGCGCTTTATCCGTACGCCCTAAGATTTCTTGGCAAAAGTTTTGATAGGCCAACACATCCAGCTGCCCAGCTAAATAGTCCGCATAAAACGCGTCATTTTTGCCACGATAGGCATCAACATCAACCAAACCGCGTGCGCATAAATACTCGCCCCACTGGTGATCACTGTCACCGGCTAACAAGGTGTTATCCAAATCAAAAATAGCCAAACGCACAGCAGATACCTTAATAATGAGAAAAAGAGTGCTCAGCATAACGATTTTATCAGCAGCTGCCCATGCAAGGCATAAAGCGCGTTGCCGCCTCTGCGCGCTTTATGGAACAATGGCCACAAGAATTTTAGTGAAGGATGCGGACATGATTGACTCAGATGGGTTTCGTCCGAACGTCGGTATCATCCTGACCAATGACCATGGGCAAGTGCTATGGGCGCGCCGCGTCAACCAAGATGCATGGCAGTTTCCACAAGGCGGTATCAATCCACATGAAAGTGCTGAAGAAGCACTCTACCGTGAACTGCATGAAGAAATTGGCTTACAAATAGATGATGTCGAGATTTTAGCCTGCACTCGCGGCTGGCTACGTTACCGCTTACCGCAACGCTTAGTGCGTACACACAGTCAACCGGTGTGTATTGGTCAGAAACAAAAGTGGTTTTTACTGCGTTTACGCAGTAATGATGAGAGGGTTCGTATGGATCTGACCGAAAAACCTGAATTTGATGGTTGGCGATGGGTCAGTTATTGGTATCCTCTAGGACAAGTGGTGGCATTTAAACGAGATGTATACCGTCGAGCTTTAAAAGAGCTGGCTTATCAACTCCCTACTCGAGATTAAAACTACGTTGTCAGACTCGACTCGCACCGACAGCAGCATGTTAACCATGCTGCGTACGATCTCCCAAGAAGTAAACGCGGCTAAAGACTTACCCGCGGCGCTGACGATTATCGTCAAACAAGTGCGTGAGGCAATGAACAGCCATGTCTGTTCGGTGTACTTATATGAGGCTGATCGCGATCGTTACCTACTGATGGCCACTGAAGGCTTAAATAAGCGCGCCGTCGGCAAAGTCAGCATGTCCTCAAATGAAGGCTTAGTGGGTTTGGTTGGTAGTCGTGCAGAAACCATCACTCTCGAAGATGCAATGAATCATCCACGCTTTTTGTATTTTTCTGAGACCGGCGAAGAACGTTACGCATCATTTCTAGGCACACCGATTATTCACCACCGCCAAGTGCTGGGCGTGTTAGTCGTTCAGCAGAAAGAACGGCGCCAGTTTGATGAAGGCGATGAAGCTTTTTTAGTCACCATGAGCGCGCAATTGTCTGGCGTGATTGCCCACGCTGAAGCCACCGGCTCAATTCGCGGGCTGGGTCGACAAGGTAAAGGCATCCAAGAAGCACGCTTTGTTGGCGTACCCGGCGCACCGGGTGCAGCATTAGGCACGGCGGTGGTGGTGCTACCATTGGCTGATCTGGATGTGGTACCCGATAAAGTCATTACCGATATTCCTGAACAGCTTGAACTGTTCGCCTTAGCATTAGAGTCTGTACGCGCCGATATTCGCAAATTATCTGCGCGTTTATCCGATCAGTTACGTCCACAAGAACGCGCCCTGTTTGATGTGTATCTAATGATGCTCGAACATACGGCTCTGGCCGGTGATGTGATTGCTGTGATTCGTACTGGCCAATGGGCACAAGGTGCTTTACGCAAAGTGGTCAGCGAACATGTGCAACGCTTTGAACACATGGATGATGACTACCTACGTGAGCGCGCCTCTGACGTAAAAGATTTAGGGCGACGCTTGCTGTCGTATTTACAACAAGCGCACCAGCAAGCCTTGGTCTATCCCGATAATACTATTTTAGTCAGCGAAGAGCTTTCGCCAGCCATGCTCGGTGAAGTGCCAACCGACAAACTGGTGGGTTTGGTATCTGTGCTGGGCTCACGTAACTCACATGTGGCAATTTTAGCGCGCGCGATGGGCATCCCAACAGTGGTGGCTGCGGTTGATCTACCCTATACGCGTTTAGATGGTATTGAACTGATTATCGATGGCTATCACGGCGATGTGTTCACTAACCCTAGCGCCTTATTACGCCAGCAATACGCCGAAGTCGTTGAAGAAGAGCGTTTAATTAACAAAGATTTAGACAGTTTACGCAGCTTGCCTTGCGTTACTTTAGACGGTCACCACCTGCCCTTATGGGTCAATACCGGTTTGCTCGCCGATGTTAAGCGTGCACAACAGCGCGGTGCTGAAGGCGTCGGCCTGTATCGCTCAGAAGTCGCCTTTATGGGCTCCTCGCGCTTTCCCAGCGAAAGCGAGCAAGTGCAGATGTACCGCGAACAACTGCAAGCTTTCCACCCGCTACCAGTGACCATGCGCACCTTGGATATTGGTGGCGATAAACCGCTCAGTTATTTCCCCATTAAAGAAAGCAATCCCTATTTAGGCTGGCGCGGTATTCGCATTACCCTTGATCATCCAGAAATTTTCTTAGTGCAAGTGCGCGCGATGATTAAAGCCAGTGCCGGTTTGAATAATCTGCATATTCTGCTGCCAATGATTTCTGGCGTGCACGAACTCGATGATGCTCAGCATTTAATTCACCGCGCTTGGGGTGAACTCACCAACGAAGGCGTTGACGTTAAGATGCCACAAATTGGCGTGATGATTGAAGTTCCGTCCGCGGTATATCAAGCCAAAGAACTGGCACGTATGGCTGATTTTTTATCGGTAGGTTCCAACGACCTAACCCAATATTTGCTGGCTGTAGATCGCAATAACGCACGGGTTGCAGCCTTATATGACTATTTGCATCCAGCCGTGCTAATGGCCCTTAAAGACGTGGTGAGCGCAGCACACGCCGAGGGTAAACCTGTCAGTATTTGCGGTGAAATGGCCGGCGATCCGGTCGCCGCCGTGTTGTTATTGGCGATGGGCTTTGATAGCTTATCGATGAACTCCACCCATCTGCCAAAAGTAAAATGGCTGCTGCGTAAAATGACCTTAGAACATGCACAAGAACTGCTCAGTGAGGTATCGGTCATGGATAACCCGCAACTGATCCACAGCACCCTCAACTTAGCGCTGGGTAATTTAGGCCTGAGTAAAGTACTCAACCCTGCATCCAGTGTGCAGACTTGATACCTCGCAGAAAAGCGCTCATTAAGTCGATGCAGGGTAACGCTCGTACGTTGCGCCGTGTACACATTATTTAGCCGCCGACCTTTAGGTCCTACAGTAGACACAGAGCGCTTATGCACTACAAAATTCAATACACTTTCCGGACGCTACTGTTGCTTCTTCTGGTCAAGCTAACGCCCGTCTGCGCAAATGAGACAAATAGTGTTGAGTTTATGCATTGGTGGGTATCGCTAGGCGAGCAAGCCAGCATCAACGTACTCAAGCAAAGGCTTAATCAACAAGGCATTCCTTGGCAAGATCACGCTCATGCCGGTAGCGGAACAGCACGCTATGGCGATATTTTAAGCAAGCGTATTGCCGCAAATCGACCACCTACAGCCACACAAATCATTGGCTATGACATTCAAAAACTAGCGGCACAGGGCATTTTGCAACAGCTGGATGAGCTCGCCATCGAGGGTGAATGGGATGAAGTAATCCCCAACGATATCCAACTGCTCTCTAAATACCAAGGGCATTGGATCGCTGCACCAATCAACGCGCATTCAACCAACTGGCTGTGGGTTAATAACGCCTTACTGGAGCAAATCGGAGGTCTTGAACCCGATACCTGGGATGATTTAATTCAACTCCTTGATCAAGCGAAAGCCGCTGGCATTATCCCTCTAGCCATCGGCCGCGAAGCATGGGAGCACACGTTACTGTTTGAATCTGTCGCCGCAGGCGTTGGTGGTGCTGAGTTTTATCGTCACGCGTTTATTGACCTAGACCCAAACGCCTTAGACAGCGATCGACTGTTAACAATTTTTCAGCGCATGAGCCAGTTACGCACCTATCTCGACAAGGACTTCTCGACCCGTTATTGGAGTGATGCAACCGATATGGTGCGTAAAGGCCAAGCATTATTACAAGTGCAAGGCACCTGGGTTAACGGTGAATTTACGGCTCTAAACTTAACCCCAGGTGTTGACTACCAGTGCTTTAACTTCCCCGACACACAGGGCATGTTCTTATTTAACAGCGATCAATACGTTATTTTTAAGGACAGCAAAACAAATCTAAGCACACGCAATAACTTCGTAAAAATCCTCATGGATGCAAACTTCCAACGCGACCTCAATCACCGAACCGGCGCAGCACCAGCACGCACTGATGTGTCATTACGAACCTTTAACTCATGCGCAAAAAGCAGTATTGCGCATATGCGCAGCAGCAATATGCGGCGTTCGTTGATGGGTTCGATTGCTATGGGTAACGCGAATCCTCCCCTCACTAAAGAGGCGATTTACAACGTGGTCAGTGATCATCTTTATGGTCGCATCAGCGATGTACAGGCAGTGACTCGTTTACAAAAGGCAATTACCAAGAGTGTTGCACAACAGTCTCTAGCTGAGCGGGTAAAGGCACAGACAATTCAACCTGTGCCTGCCCTAAATAGCGCCCATTAGCGGTATAACTGCGTTCAGCTAAGGATACAGTGCCATCCTCAAAGCGACGCAATAAGCTAGTAGCGCGAGTACCATAGGTTTCACCATGAATAAACAGGCTGGACAGCATGCGCTCCATTGGCAAACCAACCCCTGTATCAGGTAATTGATCATCCGCCGCACGCTGTTGATCTTGCATCAGCTCAAACAGACTTTGATCTGATGCCTGTAAACGCTCAGAAAATAGGCTGCGTGCGCGCACCAACTTAGGCCATGGCGTATCTAAACTACCATTGCATAAGCCATACACGCCGGGAACTAAACGCATCGGGCGGGGCTGGGTTGAGCTTAAATACCAAATGGACTGCAAATCGCCCACCAACAAATTAAAGCCACTGTATTGACTGACCTGAGTGGCAACCTGTTGCAAATAAGCCTGAGGGGTTTCCTGCGCGGTCAAATAGTCACTGACTAAAGCACCGCGCGATTGCCTGCCTAAGGGCAGTGACATATCACGAATATTGGTTAAAGCGGCAAAACGTCCTTGCTCAGAAATCCCCAACCAAGTGCCGCCTGCCTCTAAATCTCGCCCAGCATAAACACTGGGCTGATCCGACCATTGCGCCAGCGGCGCACTCGGCCGCGCATGCATCTCATCACGATTGGCCAGCAATAAAAGAGGCTGGCGACTGTTTGGCTGCCACGCAAAGACAATTAAACACATACATCACTCAACATCAGTCGTTTACAACACTTAAAGGCAATACAGATCCGCCTTAATCGCTGGGACAGGGTTCAATCTTTAACACCGTGCCGTCTTGACCTATCACTTTGACCCGCTGACCTACAGCTAGATCCGGCCCGCTAACCAGCCAATAACTGTCACCCGCTTTAATTTTCCCTCGGCCAGCACTGATCGCTTCATGCAGCAGATACTCGCCGCCCAGCAACTCACTACCACGCCGATTTAGGCCTGGAGCAGCAACCGGCTGTTTACGCAAACGCCTCCACCAAATCAGCGCAGTGGCCAGCGATAGCAGAGCAAAGCCGGTAAACTGCCAGACCCAAGACAGCTCAGGTAAAACCAAGAGCAAAAGCCCAACGATTGCCGCTGCGGTACCAAACCACAAAAAATAGCCTGCTGTGCCAAACACCTCAACAATCAGCAAGAGCACGGCAAAAGCGAACCAGTCCCAAATGGCTAAATTTTGTAAGTACTCACTCATGCTTTTTCCCGTCAAAGGACGCCTTAACGATTTCACTGATACCACCAATCGAACCGATTAACTGACTGGCTTCAAGCGGCATCATAATCACTTTACTGTTATCCGCAGAGGCTATATTACCCAGCGCATCAATATATTTTTGCGCAACAAAATAGTTAACCGCTTGCATGCTACCACTGCTAATTGCTTCAGAAACCATACGTGTTGCCTCTGCTTCAGCTTGTGCAGCACGCTCACGAGCCTCTGCTTCAAGAAACGCTGCTTCACGCTTACCTTCTGCTTTTAGAATTTGTGATTGTTTCTCACCTTCAGCCTCTAAGATTTCCGCTTGGCGGCGACCTTCAGCCTCTAAAATAGAGGCACGCTTTAAGCGTTCAGCTTTCATTTGACTGGCCATTGCCGCAACGAGGTCAGCCGGTGGCGTTATATCTTTAATTTCAATACGCGTGACTTTCACACCCCAAGGCGCGGTCGCTTGATCCACGGTATGCAGTAGACGCTCATTAATACTGTCACGCTGACTGAGCATCTGATCCAGCTCCATCGAGCCTAAGACCGTTCGAATATTGGTCACCACTAAATTTAAAATGGCGTACTCAAGCTCACTAACCTCATAAGCTGCCTGCGCAGTATTGACCACTTGAAAAAAGCACACTGCATCAATACGTACAATTGCGTTATCGGCACTGATCGCTTCTTGTGCTGGAATATCTAATACGCGCTCCATCACACTAATTTTGCGACCTACGGTATCCATGAGAGGCACAATAATATTTAAACCTGGCTTCAACGTATTGGTATAACGTCCAAAGCGCTCAACCGTCCATTCGTAACCTTGCGGCACGACTTTAAAGCCCATAAAAACAACGGCGGCAATCAAGCCAATAAACAAAAATAAAACTAAACCAATATCCATAAAAACTCCGTGTAAACAACTCGGTTAAATGTTAATTAAAAATGCCTATAGTCACAGGCGTGGGTTATTTTTGCTGGCTTTGCGGGGTCACCCGAAGAATTTCTTCTATAGTGGTTTGCCCTGCAGCAATCTTTTGTGCGCCTGACAAACGCAAGCTCCGCATACCATCGCGATAGGCTTGATTCTTTAGTTGCACTAAATCCGTATCCGCCATAATTAACGGCTTAATCGCATCATTTAGGAGCATAATTTCATATACTCCAGCACGGCCACGATAGCCCGTATCACGGCACTCAAGACAGCCCACCGCCTGCTGCGCACCTTTAGGTAGCGGTGCACTCCAAGGCTGCGTCAGGGTCTTCCAATCATCGGCAGAAATTTCTACCGGTGCCTTGCAGTGCGGACATAACGTGCGCACTAAACGTTGCGCCATCACACCCAACAAGGTTGCTTTTAGCAAATAGTAAGGTACACCCAACTCAAGCAAACGAGTAATCGCACTGGGCGCATCATTGGTGTGCAAGGTTGATAACACTAAGTGTCCAGTCAATGCCGCCTGAATGGCCATTTCTGCGGTTTCCAGGTCGCGAATTTCACCAATCATGATGATATCTGGATCTTGACGCATCAACGCGCGAATCCCGCTGGCAAAGGTTAAATCAATATTGTGCTGTACTTGCATCTGATTAAACGACGGCTCAATCATCTCAATCGGGTCTTCAATGGTACAAACATTCACCTCTTCCGTGGCCAGCTGTTTAAGCGTGGTATACAGCGTAGTGGTTTTTCCTGACCCCGTCGGGCCCGTCACCAGAATAATGCCATTCGGTTGGCAGGTCATGCTGCGCCAGCGCTGCATATCATCGGCAGAGAAACCTAACTGATCAAAGCTTTTTAATAGCACTTCAGGGTCAAAAATACGCATCACCAGCTTTTCACCAAAAGCAGTCGGCATAGTAGAAAGACGTAACTCGACCTCATTGCCATCTGGTGTTTTCGTTTTAACTCGACCGTCTTGTGGCTTGCGCTTCTCCGCCACATTCATCCGACCTAGAGACTTTAAACGACTGACCACCGCCATGGTGACTTGCGCAGGAAACTGGTACACCGTATGCAATACGCCATCAATACGAAAACGTACCGAACCTTGCTCACGTCGCGGCTCAATATGAATATCACTGGCACGCTGCTGGAAAGCATATTGAAACAGCCAGTCAACAATATTAACGATATGCGCATCATTGGCATCCGGCTCTTGATCGCTCGAACCTAAATTCAATAACTGCTCAAAGTTACCGACACCACTGGTAAATTGATCACCAGCAGAGGCTCCAGATACCGAACGCGCCAGTCGGTAAAACTCAGTAGTAAAACGCTGGATATCCGAGGGATTGGCCACCACACGCTTGATGGGGCGGCGCAGCACGTGGGCTAAATTATCTTCCCAGCTGCGCATAAAAGGTTGTGCGCTGGCAATCGTCACCGCTTCACTACTGGCGGCAACAGCAACAATTTTGTGGCGCTGAGCAAAGGCATAGGACATCAATGGCGTGATGGCGGCAACATCAATTTTCAGCGGATCAATGCGCAAATAAGGTTGCTGCACCCACTCCGCAAGCCACACCGTTAAAACTTCCAGATCCAGCTTACGGCCAGGTCGTAGTAAGTCATCCAGTTGCTGGCTAGCAATGTACTCCAACGGATGCATATGCACGGTTGCCGCATCACCCCGCCGCGCCACTAAACAGTGCTCTGCACTGCTCTGATCAATAGACCCCCGCTTAACCAACTCAGCTAAGACTTCATTTAAATCCAGCAAACGATCAGGCGCAGTAGAGACAGCGGTCGGCATAAATTTTCCCTATTCAAACACTTAAGTCATACTCTGCATGGCGCATATGATGCAGTCACCATGCACAGTGTCTGGCTCAGCTTAACGCAGCAATTGTTTCCATGCATTGAGAGTGAGCACAGAACCTAAATGTTCTCTGCGTAACACCAATGCTTCAGCATCTAACGGTTGCAAGGCAATGCCATGCAACTCGCGTAAAGCACCAAATAAACGGTCACTATCGAGTAAATCAGTGACTTGACGTGCAGTCTGTAGCCACACTAACAAGCGCTCAATACGCGGTGCTTGCTCAGCCAAATCTTCCGGCTGACGCATATAGCGGTGCACCTGTAATGCTTGCGCCTCGTCTTTTAAGAACTGTAACAACCAATTCTGTAATGCTGCAGCACCTTGTCGCGCGCCACGAGTCGTGCGTTTTTGCTGCCACTCTTTATTTTGCAACCAGAGCGCCATTTGCAAAGAGAATACGCCCCAACGGCTACCGTTAAGCTCCTTAGCAAACTCTAGCGGTGCAGCTTCGCGCACACTTTGATCTTCAGCGCCTGCGCTCATGCGTACACGCCAATCATTAATCAGCGCATCCAGCTGTTCACGCAAAGCACTGCTGGTTGGACGAGGCACCGCCTGCCCAAGACTGCCCAATAAAGCACGTAAGTTGACCAACTGCTGTAACCATTGCTCGAGCAACTTCCAATGTCCATTAAAGCGGTATTGCTCAGCAAGACGCTGGCTGTTACCCAGTAGCTGCCAAGCAATCGCGGCAAAGGCATCATCTAAAGGCATCTCTGTATCTAATTGCGCAGGCGTCGCGTTGATGCTGTAACTATTGGCATCAAATAAGCGATAACCACGCTCAGCCTTACTGATATCACAAGGCATCAAAGCAATATCGGCAGCCAGCTCTAAGGCCAACTCAAGTAATGCAGCAGGATCGCCTTCGCGCAATTCCAACTCAACTTCACAGATTTCTTCCTGCTGCTCATCCGCTAGCACTAAGCCTTGATCCAGCGCGACTTCAACCACTGTCTCGACACCAGCACGCAACCAATGCAACTCAGCAAATTGCCGTTTGAAATCCGTACTAAATACCGCTTTTAGTTGTTTTTTATCCAGCTCACGCAAAGTCTCTGGCCAGCAACTGTCATCTAAATAACTGAGCACCAAACGGTTACTTTTTAACGGCCAATCAAACTCATTACGCTCAGATAATCCAGCAACACTGGCACCTTTACTTTTCAAAGTTTGGATCAATTGCTCACCATCACGACGAATGCGCAGTGCCACCTGGCTGTTTGCCAAGGCAAAATCGGCTGTATCGTAATACCGATTAAGTAGCTCACGGGTCTGCCATGGGCCAACGCAACGCGCCGCTAAAACAGGGTGTTCATGCAGCGTAGCAAGGCTTGCAGGGCTGATTCGTAGCTTTATTTCGGTTTCTTTAGCCATGTCATTCTCAATTCAAATTGTTGCTAGTGTATCGCTATGCTGGTCGAACCCTATAACAGCACCGTATAATCCGCACTGTCATTGGAAAACCGAGCGCAGCTCTCTATGTCGATAAACCCGTTTGTAAGTTTGTTTGGTCGTTCGCCCATTGGGCCAATGCAGCAACATATTGCCAAAGCACACGAGTGTGCTTCAAATCTGGTGCCTTTTTTCCAAGCCGTGATAGCGGAAGACTGGGCGCGCGTTGAGCTTGTGCAACAAGAGATGTCTCGACTTGAAAAAGAAGCCGATAAACTCAAGCGCAATGTGCGTATCCACCTCCCTAAAAGCCTCTTTTTACCGGTACCACGCTCTGACTTACTAGAGTTGCTCAGTGTACAGGACAAAGTCGCCAACCGCGCAAAAGACATTGCGGGGTTAATGCTGGGCCGGCAAATGGTTATTCCACAGCCGCTGCAGCCAATGATTCTGGCTTTTGTTCAGCGCTCAGTGGATGCCAGTGAGCAAGCGTTGACAGCCATGAACGAGCTGGATGAAATCCTTGAAACAGGTTTTGGTAATCGCGAAGTGAATCGCGTCACCGCGATGATTGAAGTACTCGAAGACATCGAGCACGACACTGATCGCATGCAAATTGAAGTGCGCCGTACCCTGTTCAAACTAGAGAAGGATCTGCCACCTGTCGATGTCATGTTTCTCTATACCATCATCGAATGGATTGGTGATGTCGCTGACCGTGCTGAGCGCATTGGCAACCGATTGGAACAATTGCTTGCGCGCTGATGTATAGCGCGCCCCACCTGGAACAAGCGGATTTTTTATGTCTCTTTTAACCGACTACGGTCTCATACTTTTAGTCCTCGCCTGTCTTTTTGGTTTTTTTATGGCGTGGGGTGTCGGTGCTAATGACGTTGCTAACGCCATGGGCACCTCGGTGGGCTCACGCGCACTCACCATCAAACAAGCCATTGTGGTTGCGATGGTGTTTGAATTCTGCGGTGCTTACTTAGCCGGAGGGGAAGTCACCGAAACCATCAAGAACGGCATTGTCGATATTGATGTGATGACTGCAGATTTACTGGTATTAGGGATGATGTCAGCATTACTCGCATCCGGAACATGGCTACTGATTGCCACCAACAAAGGCTGGCCAGTATCAACCACACACACCATCATTGGTGCGGTGGTTGGATTTGCCGCATTTGGCGTGTCTTTTGACGCCGTGCATTGGAGCGCGATCCTACCCATCATGGCCAGCTGGGTAGTAACGCCGTTCCTGTCAGGCGTGTTAGCCTTCGGCTTATTCGTCAGTGTACAAAAACTGATTATTAACACCGATCATCCTTTTGAAAACGCCAAACGTTATGTGCCTTTTTATATGTTTCTGACCGGCTTTATGGTCGCGTTAATGACGATTTCTAAAGGCCTTAAGCATGTCGGCTTAAATATTAATAGCGAGCAGAGTTTTCTCCTCGCCATTGGCGTCGGTATCTTAGTCATGCTGCTCGGTATTTTCCTGCTGCGCCGCGTACAAATTGCACCTGACGCCAACCGCAGCACTTACTTTGCTAGTGTTGAAAAAGTCTTTGCTACCTTGATGATTTTCACCGCCTGCTCTATGGCATTCGCCCATGGTGCTAACGACGTAGCCAACGCCGTAGGTCCATTGGCGGCAATTGCAGGGGTGATTCAAAATAATGGCGTTGCTGAGCTGGGCACGAAATCAGCAGTTCCTGCATGGGTCTTACTGCTCGGCGCAGTCGGGATTGTGATTGGTTTAGCCACCTACGGTTATAAAGTCATTGCCACCGTTGGCCGAGGTATTACCGAGTTGACTCCAAGTCGAGGTTTCGCGGCCGAATTGGCAACAGCATCTACCGTGGTTGGCGCGTCAGCGATTGGCTTACCAGTGTCGACCACTCACACTTTAGTGGGTGCCGTATTAGGCATTGGTTTAGCTCGCGGTATCAGTGCACTAAACTTGCGCGTGATTGGCTCAATCTTTATGTCTTGGGCAATCACCTTGCCCGCCGGTGCTTTCCTGGCCATTGTGTTCTTTAGCATTTTGAAATTGATCTTTCTATAATTGCTACACACGGAGTCTTTTTCAGGTACTGCGCGATTGCGTATTGCCTGAAAAAGCGGCAATGTTCTCCTCAGTGACAGCCCGTTTCTTTAGACCTTTTTTAATCCCTTCGCTGTCGCCATGACTGGACGCACTCATGCTCGATTATGTTAGCTCTCTTCGCCACTCATTACCTTATATCAACGCCCATCGTGAGCGTACCTTTGTTGTCATGCTGCCTGGCGAAAGCATTGAGCATAAGAATTTTGGCAATACAGTTCACGACTTAGTGCTCCTACACAGTTTAGGCGTGCGCTTAGTTTTAGTCTTTGGCTCGCGCCCACAGATTGAAGCACGCTTAACCGAGCAAGGCTTAGACTCACATTATCATCAAGATTTACGCATCACTGATGCGGCCACATTAGACTGCGTACTGGCTGCGGTAGGTCAATTACGTGCGTTTATGGAGGCGCGCTTATCAATGGATATGGCCGCCTCACCGATGCAAGGTGCGCGTTTAAGAGTGGCCAGCGGTAACTTAGTCACTGCACGACCGCTCGGCGTGATCAATGGCGTCGATTATCAGCACACCGGCGAAGTTCGGCGTATTGATAGCAAAGGCATCAATCGATTGCTGGATGATCGCACCATAGTGCTACTCCCTCCCGTAGGTTACTCACCGACAGGGGAGACGTTTAATTTAGCCTGTGAAGATATCGCCACGCGCGCCGCCATTGAGCTGCAAGCCGATAAGTTACTGCTGTTTAGCGCTGAACGCGGCCTGTTAGATCATGCCGGACAACTGATTCGCGAACTGCCCGCTCAATTAGCCGAGCAGAACATTCAGCGATTCAAAGACCACAAGCAGCTTGAGCAAGCAGAGCTTTTGCACGCCGCAGTCAGTGCTTGCAGAGGTGGGGTGCCACGCTGCCATATTATCAGCTACCATCTCGATGGTGCTTTACTCACAGAAATGTTCACCCGTGATGGTTGCGGCACCTTGGTCGATCAAGGCCAGTTTGAGCAAGTACGCGAAGCACAGATTGAAGATGTCGGTGGTTTATTAGAACTAATCCGCCCGTTAGAGGAACAAGGTATTTTAGTGCGCCGTTCTCGCGACCTAATTGAACGCGAAATCAGTCAATTCAGCATTGTCGAGCGCGATGGTTTAATCATCGCCTGCGCAGCACTCTACCCATTTCCTGAGCAAGCCACCGGCGAGTTAGCCTGTTTGGCAGTCCACCCAGATTATCGTCACGGCGGGCGCGGCGATATAGTGCTTGAACGTATTGAGCAACGGGCACGGGCACTGCAATTAGACTCTTTGTTTGTACTGACCACGCGTACCGCGCACTGGTTCCAAGAGCGAGGCTTTCAAGCATGCACACTAGAACAGCTTCCCAGCACGAAAGCATCCCTGTATAACTTTCAGCGTAACTCCAAGGTTTTTCGCAAAATTTTGGGTTAATAGTCTTTAGTATTAAAAACTATTAAGGTAAAACCATTGCGGGCATAACCCAATGTCAGCAACCGACAACACATCACTCAACATATACTGTCGTTTGCTGTGTTTACAATAATTAAGGAGAACTCCCATGAGCAAAGGCAAAACCCTCGCATGGGCCCTGTCCATGACCCTCGCAAGCATCACCTTGGGTGGCATGGCACAGGCCGAAGAAAAATACATCACCATTGGTACCGGCGGACAAACTGGCGTGTACTACGTAGCGGGTCAATCGATCTGCCGCTTCATTAACCGCGACAGCAAAACCAGCGGTGTCCGTTGTAATGCACCCGCCAGCGGCGGCGGCGTGGCTAACGTAAACGGTATTCGCAGTGGCGAATTTAACTTCGGCGTGATGCAGTCCGACCACCAATATAAAGCAATGAAAGGTCTCGCTCCTTTTGAAGCAGAAGGCCCAATGGAAGATATGCGTGCGCTTTTCTCATTACAGAGTGAAGTGTTCACCGTTCTGGCCCGTCGTGACTCGCACATTGCTAACTTTGATGACTTAAAAGGTAAGCGCGTCAATATCGGTAACCCAGGTTCTGGTCAACGCGACACCCTTGAAGAAATCATGGAGAAAAAAGGCTGGGATCATAACAGCTTCTCTTTAGCGGCCGAACTCAAACCAGCAGAGCAAGCCAGCGCCCTCAATGATAACAACATTGATGCCATGACCTACTTCGTTGGCCACCCTAACGGTGCCATTCAAGAAGCAACTACAACCGTAGATGCCGTTCTGATTCCAGTCACAGGCCCTGAAATTGATGCGCTGTTAGCGGAAAAAAGCTACTACACCAAAGCTGAAATACCCGGCGGTATCTATACCGGTAATGATCTACCAACGCCATCTATTGGCGGTAAAGCAGTGCTTTCAACCAGCAGTAATGTCAGCCCTGAGTTGGTCTATCAAATGGTTAAATCCGTCTTTGATAACCTTGATCGTTTCAAGCGTTTACATCCAGCCTTTAAAGATTTAAAAGCTGAAGAAATGATTAAAGTTGGCTTATCTGCACCGCTGCATGAAGGTGCAATCCGCTACTACAAAGAGCGCGGCTGGTTAAAATAGCCCGCAGCAAGCTCGTTGCATCATCTCAATACGCTAGCGCTCGACCTGGCGCTGGCGTATTGATTCTTTAGATTCCAAGCAGGTTCACTGCCATGTCAGAAAAACACCTTTCCGCCGAAGAACTCATTGCACAAGACTCAGGCGCACGTTTACCTGATGGTATTATGGCGCAGGTTATCGCCGGTCTTGCTTTACTCTGGTCACTGTTTCAACTTTGGATTGCTTCGCCGTTGCCATTTATTTTTCGCATGGGCGTATTTAACGATACAGAAACACGCTCTATCCATTTAACCTTTGCATTATTGCTGGCTTTTTTAGCTTACCCAGCATTTAAACGCTCGCCACGTAATCGTGTGCCTTTATTTGATATTGCGCTGGGCTTAGTTGCTGCAGCCAGTGCCGCTTACTTATTTATTTTTTATCAGGACTTGGCCTTACGTCCTGGTAGTTTAACCACATCTGACCTCGTCACGGCCTGCATTGGCATTCCACTATTACTGGAAGCGACCCGTCGTACCTTAGGCCCACCGCTGGCAATTATTGCGTTACTCTTTTTAACCTATAGTATTGCCGGCCCCTATATGCCGGATATGCTTGCCCACCGCGGGGTGAGTTTTACTGCCTTAGCCAATCACCAATGGATCACCACCGAAGGTGTATTCGGGATTGCTTTGGGCGTCTCAACGAGCTTTGTGTTTTTGTTTGTTTTATTTGGTGCTTTATTGGAGCGCGCAGGTGCTGGAAATTACTTTATCCAACTGGCTTTTAGCTTGCTCGGACACATGCGCGGTGGTCCAGCTAAGGCAGCAGTCGTTGCCTCTGGTCTGACCGGAATGATTTCCGGCTCATCCATTGCCAATGTGGTGACCACGGGGACATTCACCATTCCAATGATGAAGCGTGTCGGCTTTTCTTCTGAAAAAGCTGGAGCAGTTGAAGTCGCCTCATCTGTTAACGGGCAAATCATGCCACCCGTAATGGGCGCCGCTGCCTTTTTAATGGTTGAGTACGTCGGGATTCCCTATGTAGACATTATTAAGCATGCATTTTTACCGGCCGCAATTTCTTACATCGCCCTGCTGTATATCGTGCACTTAGAAGCGCTTAAATTAGACATGCAGCCCATTGGTAATTACCAGCCTAAACCGTGGTTACGCCGTTTAACCGGCTTTGCTTTTGGTTGTGCCGTAATTTCGGGTATCTCTTTACTGGTGTACTACGGCTTAGGTTGGCTAAAGCCTGCATTAGGAGAGTACGCGCTCTTAGGCATAGGCATTTTACTTGCAGTCACTTATTTAAGTCTGCTCAAAATTGCTGCAAGTAACCCCGCACTACCGATAGAAGATCCTGATAAGCAAATAGAAGAATTGCCAAACACCCGTACTGTTTTACTCTCAGGTTTACACTTTGTTTTACCGGTTGTGGTATTGGTTTGGTGCCTGATGATTGAACGCTTATCACCTGGCCTCTCAGCATTCTGGGGCAGCGTGATGCTGATCTTTATTCTGCTCACTCAGCGTCCTATTTTGACGTGGATGCGCACCGACCGCAGCTATGATCATGGTGGCTGGCTGGACGGAGTGGTTGATCTGCGCGAGGGTATGATTGCTGGTGCCCGTAATATGATCGGTATCGGTATTGCTACAGCTGCCGCTGGCGTGATTGTCGGAGCGGTATCACAAACCGGCGTCGGCTTAGTGTTAGCTGATCTGGTTGAATTGCTATCAATGGGTAATTTGCTGTTGATGCTGCTATTTACGGCCGTATTCAGTTTGATTCTAGGGATGGGGCTACCCACTACTGCCAACTACATTGTCGTGTCCAGCTTATTAGCCCCAGTGGTGGTTACACTTGGTCAACAAAATGGTTTGATCGTGCCATTGATTGCGGTACACCTCTTTGTTTTCTATTTTGGCATCATGGCCGATGTCACTCCGCCGGTAGGTTTGGCTTCATTTGCTGCCGCGGCAGTGTCAAAAGGTGATCCCATCAAGACCGGCGTGCAAGCGTTTTATTACAGCTTACGTACCGCAGCACTGCCATTTTTGTTTATCTTTAATACAGATTTACTGCTGATTAATATCGGTGTAATGCACGGCATATTAATTTTTATTGTCGCGACTATCGCTATGCTGATTTTCGCCGCGGGCACGCAAGGTTGGTTTATCACGCGTAGCCGCTGGTATGAAAGCATACTGCTCTTGTTGGTTGCCTTTACTTTATTCCGTCCTGGATTCTGGATGGATATCGCCCATGATCCTTACCAAGATATACCGCCAAGCCAATTGATGCAGGCCTTAGGGCAAGTTGATGAAGGTAGTCAGTTGCGTTTGCGCTTACAGGGTGAAGATGAAGTAGGCGAGCCACGTGAGTTTGTTATTTTACTACCCGTTCCAGCAGGTAATAGCGGTGAAGAGCGGATGGAAGCACTCGGCTTAATGCTGATTGAGGACAACGGTAAAACCCTGATTGATAATGTCGCGTTTGCCAGTCAAGCAGCGGATCTAGGCTTAGAATTTGACCAACAGATTATAAAAGTACGTGCACCTACTGATCGCATGCGTAAAGAGATTATGTGGATTCCGAGTTTATTACTTCTGTTTGCGGTGGGCGCTTTACAGTGGCGCAGAAAGCGCTCAAGTAAAGAAAAGTCATCGCTAGCAGCACTCTAATCTAAGGACGTTTAAAAGCGTATGAAACAATCTATATTAGTGACCGGTGGCGCAGGTTATATCGGTTCGCACACCACTCTTGCTCTGCTTGAAGCAGGTTATACGGTGGTTGTCTTAGATAATCTAACTAACAGCTCCTTGGAGTCGCTGCGCCGGGTCGAGCGTATTTGTGGTAAAGCAGCCACCTTTATCAAAGGTGATATTCGTGACCGCGATTTGCTTGACTCAATTTTTTCCAGTTATAGGATTCAGGCTGTACTGCATTTCGCTGGTTTAAAAGCAGTCGGGGAAAGTGTGCAACAGCCACTGACCTATTATGAAAATAACGTTAGCGGTAGCCTTGTGTTATTTCAAGCCATGGCAGCGGCAGCTGTATTTAATCTGGTGTTCAGTTCCTCAGCCACTGTGTATGGCGAGCCAACACAGATGCCCATCAATGAAGCATATCCAACAGGCACACCCACTAATCCTTATGGTCGTTCAAAGTTGATGGTGGAAGAGGTACTACGTGACCTTGCTCATTCTGAACCACGCTGGAGTATCGCCTTATTGCGCTACTTTAATCCAGTTGGTGCACACAGCAGCGGCCTAATTGGTGAAGACCCAAATGGTATTCCGAACAATTTACTACCCTATATTAGCCAAGTCGCTGTGGGTAAGCTGCAACAACTGTCAGTGTATGGTGATGATTACCCGACGGTTGATGGCACCGGTGTACGTGACTACATTCATGTTGTCGATCTAGCTAACGGCCACTTAAAAGCACTAAACGCTATTACATCCTCACAAGGCGTGCAGACTTGGAATCTAGGTACAGGGCAAGGCTATAGCGTATTGCAAATGATCCATGCTTTTGAACAAGCCGCTGGCGTTTGCGTGCCTTATACCGTGGTCGCGCGACGCAGTGGTGATATTGCTGAATGTTGGGCCGACCCTAAAAAAGCCGCACAAGAGCTGGGCTGGAAAGCGGAGCACAGCTTAGAGGACATGATGCGTGATACTTGGCGCTGGCAGCAAAACAATCCTAATGGGTTTAGCCAGTAATAGATTTTAACCCAAGCGACCGTTCACTCTAAAAAAAGCGGCCCTAGCACTGAGGTTAAACTCAGGGCTAGGGCCGCTTTCACTTTAAATAACTCAGTACCGCTCACGTCTGTTTGTCACAACTCAACGATCCGACTCGGTTCTCTACACATTATTTAAAGTTCTTCTGGACCAGCTTAGTCGTCCAACCCACTATCCCTGCGCGGAACATCAGCACGCAAAGGACAAAAATCACCCCCAAAATCACATGTACCCAAGCACCGAGCGGGCCACTGCTCAAGTAAGTTTGCAAGGTCACTACAATACTGGCGCCGACAAAAGGCCCCAGCACCGTACCCACCCCACCAAGCAAGGTCATCAAAATAACTTCACCGGACATATGCCAGTGTGCATCGGTTAACGAGGCCAACTGATAGACCACTGTTTTAGTCGAGCCGGCTAAGCCTGTTAAAGCAGCCGACAAAACAAAAGCCAGCAACTTATGCGCATCGACGTTGTAACCCAAGGAAATTGCCCGCGGCTCATTTTCACGAATCGCCTTCAACACCTGCCCATAAGGCGAGTGAATGGTGCGCTGGATCAGCAAAAAACCAAAGAGAAACACTGCTAAGACAAAGTAATACATATTCAGATTATCTTGCAGATCAATAAAGCCAAATAAATGCCCGCGCGGTACCCCTTGCAAGCCGTTCTCTCCACCGGTGAAACTCGACTGCATATACATAAAGAACACCAACTGCGCTAAAGCTAAAGTGATCATCGCAAAGTAAATACCTTGTCGACGAATCGCCAATAAGCCAAAACCCAGTCCTAAAACAGCCGATGCCGCTGTCCCTGCTAGAATACCCACTTCTGTGCTTAAACCACTGTATTCAGTCAGCACAAAACCTGTGATGTAGCCGCCGGTGGCTAAAAAAGCCGCATGTCCAAAGGACAATAAGCCCGCATAACCAAGCAGCAAGTTAAACGCACAGGCAAATAGCGCAAAGCATAGCAGCTTCATTAAAAACACAGGATAAATGCCGAAGGGCGCCACTAAAGCGATGGCGATAAACACGGCAAAAAATATTTTATTACGCCGACTGGCAGCAATCCGACGTTCCCGCTCAACTCGAATACGCTGTTGTTGTACTTGGGTCTTGATCGCCTCAGACATCTTATGTCTCCTTACCAAATAGGCCCGCTGGGCGCACTAACAACACCAGCACCATCACTAGAAACACCACGGTATTAGCCGCTTCCGGATAAAACACCTTGGTTAAGCCTTCAATCAAGCCCATCAATAAACCCGTAATAATAGCGCCCATAATCGAGCCCATACCGCCAATCACCACCACCGCAAAGACCACAATCAATAAGTTCGCGCCCATGCCTGGAGAAACTGGATAAATGGGGGCGGCTAACACACCCGCAAAGGCGGCTAAAGCAGCGCCGTAACCGTAAGTTAAGGTGATTAACAGTGGCACATTAATACCGAAGGCCTGCATCAGTTTTGGATTTTCCGTACCGGCTCGCAGATAGGAACCGAGCCGGGTGCGCTCAATCATGTACCAAGTTACAAAGCAGACAACCAAGGCCGCGACAATCACCCAAGCACGGTATTTAGGTAAGAACATAAAGCCTAGATTAAAGCCGCCTTTCAACGCATCAGGCATGGGGTACGAGCTACCGGACACGCCAAATAACTTAACGAATAGCCCTTCAATAATCAGTGCTAAACCGAAAGTTAACAACAGACCATAAAGGTGATCCTCGCCGACAATTCTGCGCAGCAAACCCTTTTCAATCGCCATGCCAATCAGGCCAACGGTCAATGGTGCTAAAAACAACGCAAACCAATAATTAATCCCTAAGTACTGCAAGCTCAAGACGGTGACAAACGCACCCAGCATATACAGAGCACCGTGTGCAAAGTTAATGATGCGCAGTAAGCCAAAAATAATTGCTAAACCCAGACTTAACAACGCATAAAATGCCCCGTTAATCAGTCCCAATAGCAATTGCCCCAGTAACACACTGAGGGGAACGCCAAAAAGTATCATCATGGTTGTCACCCACTCCAAAAAGTCGCTGCAACCAAACTGCAGCGACTCATAACGGCATTAAACAATCAGTTATTGATCAGCTTGCACTGGCTGTCAGCCAATGGGCGGTAGGCTTGATCACCAGGAATGGTGCGCAGAATTTTATATAAATCCCACTCTGATTTAGACTCTGCCGGCGTCTTCACTTGCGCTAAGTACATGTCGTGCACCATACGGCCGTCTTCACGCAGCGTGCCATTTTTGGCAAACATGTCGTTGATTGGCGTGCCCATCATTTGTGTGCGAACCACTTGAGTCTCATCCGAACCTGTCTCTTTAACCGCATTGAGGTAATGCAGAGTGGAGGAGTAAACACCGGCTTGCGCCATACCTGGCATGCGACCGACACGCTCGTAGTAACGCTGCGCCCACGCTCGGGTTTCATCATTCATATCCCAATACCAACCGGTGGTCAGCATCAGTCCCTGAGTGACGTCTAAACCCATCGAATGCACATCGTTTAGAAACACCACCATACCGGCCAATTTTTGTCCCGATTGGGTTAAACCAAACTGGCTGGCGGTTTGCAGAGCGTTGACCATATCGGCGCCAGCATTGGCCAAAGCAACCACTTCAGCGCCTGAACCTTGCGCTTGCAGAATATAAGAAGAGAAATCAGTACTAGGGAATGGGTGACGGACTTTACCGACAACTTTACCACCTTCAGCCTCAATCACCCTGCTCAAATCAGCTTCTAGAGCATGACCAAAAGCATAGTCGGCCGCTAAAATAAACCAGTCCTTACCGCCTTCTTGCAGAACCGCATGCGCGGTTCCGTTGGATAAGGCATAGGTGTCATAGACCCAGTGAATATGATTGGGTGAGCAAAATTCATTGGTTAATGCAGAGGAGGCAGAACCTGAAATAAGTGCCAGTTTATTTTCTTGCTCAACAATTTTATTAACGGCCATCACCACTGAGGTGGCGACTAAGCCGGTAATCACATCAACATTTTTCTCATCAATCCACTGCCGTACGGTATTAGCACCCACATCCGGCTTGTTCAAATCATCCGCATTAAAAAGTACAATTTTTTTGCCATTGACCTGCCCACCGAAGTCTTCAACCGCCATTTTCAGCGCTTCTAAACCGCCAGGACCGGACAGGTCTCGGTAGGTGCCTGACATATCAGCCAGATAGCCAATACGGATTTCATCATCACTGATGGCGGCTTGCGCAGTGCTAGACAGTAAACCTGCGGTAACGATCAAACTGATTGCTTTTCTTAAACCTTTCATAGAATACCTTTTGAGTTTTATTGTTGTTGTCACACTAAGTGGTTTCTTACGAGGCTTCTCTGCTGAGAATAAATTTATACACCTAAGTTTTTACTCAAATACTCCTGTTTTGATGGCAGCTCAGCCGCACTGATCTCGTCAATAATTTTGCCGTGTTCCATTAAGTAATGGCGGTCAGCGAGGGGTGCGGCAAATCGGAAATTTTGCTCAACCAGCACAATAGTCAGGCCTTTCTCTTTAAGCTTGATCAGCACTTCAGCTAATTTCTGCACAATCACTGGGGCCAGGCCTTCAGTAATTTCGTCGAGCAATAATAAGTTTGCTCCAGTGCGTAAAATACGTGCCAAAGCTAGCATTTGCTGCTCGCCCCCTGAGAGCCGCGTGCCCTGACTAAAGCGTCGCTCATACAGATTAGGAAACATCTCATAGAGCTCATCAAGGTTCATGCCGCCACTGCGCACTGTTGGCGGCAGCAGTAAGTTTTCCTCAACATTGAGACTGGCGAAAATACCGCGCTCTTCAGGGCAAAAACCTACACCTAAACGTGGAATATGATGGGCAGGAATAGTCATGGTTTCCGTACCATTGATCATGATCGAGCCGCTACGCTTGCCAACCATATTCATAATCGCGCGCAAGGTGGTGCTGCGTCCGGCACCATTGCGCCCTAGCAAGGTCACTAATTCACCACGGCGCACCACCAGATTGACGCCATGCAAGATATGCGATTGACCGTAGTAGGCATGTAAATCCTCAATTAAGAGTTGCTCACGATTGGATGCATTCATAGCGCCACCTCGTCCGTCACCGCAGTACCTAAGTAAGCTTCACGTACCGCTGAATTAGCCGAAACTGTTGCATAATCGCCTTCGGCTAAAATAGAGCCGCGCGCCAGCACGGTAATCGCATCGCATAAACGACTGACCACACTCAAATTATGCTCAACCATTAATACCGTACGCCCCACCGCCACACGTCGGACGAGGTCAACCACCATATCGACATCTTCTTGGCCCATGCCTTGCGTCGGCTCATCCAGCAACAGCATCACCGGATCAAGGGCCATGGTAGTAGCCAGTTCTAAGGCGCGCTTACGGCCATAGGACAGTTCATGCGTGACCGTATCGGCAAAACTACCCAGCCCGACCTTTTCGAGTAATTCCATCGCGCGCTCATTTAAACTATTTAAACTGCGCTCGGATTTCCAAAAATGAAATGAATTACCTTGTTTACTTTGCAAGGCCACACGTACGTTTTCCAAAACAGTCATCTGTCCAAACACGGCAGAAATCTGAAATGAGCGCACCAGTCCTAACTTGGCAATCTGATTGGCACGGGTGCCGGTAATGGCTTTACCTTGGAAAATAATCTCTCCACGGGTCGGCGGTAAAAAATGCGTTAATAAATTAAAAAATGTGGTTTTGCCTGCACCATTAGGACCGATTAAGGCATGGATATGACCTTTTTTAATTTTTAAATCAACGTTATTGACGGCGGTAAAGCCACGAAACTCTTTGGTCAAACCTCGAGTCTCTAAAATAATATCCGATGACATGTGCAGCCCTCTAACCCTGATTATTGTTGTTGGTTATTAGCTTGGTAGTTGATTTACCTTTACGTTAACGATAACAAGGGATTTACTGTTAAAGCAAGCATGATCAACCAAAGTATGACTTATCAGTCAATCATGCTTTTTTTAGTTTTAGAGAATCAAAATTTAAAGGTGTAGTTAGCGATAATGCGATTTTCATCAACATCAGTGGTGTGTGAGCCACGGTACATCACGTTACGCACCAATAAACCCAGATCTTTTAATGGACCCGATTGAATGGTGTAACCGATATCAATATCGCGCTCCCATTCTTTCGCACTCTGATTAGCCACTTTAAAATTATCACCACTGGCATAACGCGCCATTAAGTTCAGACCAGGAATACCCATTTGCGCAAAGTCATAGTTGTAGCGTACTTGCCATGAGTCTTCTTGGGCGCGTAAGAAAGGTTGGTAGGTTAAGGTGTTCATGGTCCAAGGATCGGTACCGCCGGCTAAATAGGGTGTTCCGGTTTTACCGCTAGCATCTTGATAACCTAAGCCTAACCAATGCCCTTGATAGCCTAAGGAAAACATAGCGCTGGCTAAGCGGTTATCAACCGTGGTCTGGCCTTGGTCTGAACTGTTGAAATAGCGCAAATCACTCTTGAATTTAAGATCGTTACTTAAGTCCGTCAAAAACTGCAAGTTAGCATGGTGCTGGCGATAGTTATCTTTCAATTCAGCAAAGTAATAGGTACCGGTTAAACCTGGAATAAACTCATAACTGGCTCCCGAATAATTAAACTTATTGCTACTGACACCACCAGTTGCACCATCCGCAGCCATATGCATATTTTCGTAGTTGGTCGAGTCACGTAAGCGTACTTTCTGAAACTGACCTGCGGTTAAAGTCAGATTGGTAATGTCTTTTGACTGAATCTGGCCGCCTTGGAAGGTTTGCGGCAACATGCGCGTGTCATTGCGATAAGCAATGGGTAATAGCGGCTCATGCGTCCCTACCGTTAAGACGGTTTCAGAGATTTTCGCTTTAGCGGTAAAACCAGCAAAAGCATGACTGTCAGCCGATTTACCCGAGTGACGACTGCGCACCAATGTACCAGTGCCACCGGTGCCACCACCAGAATCCAGCTTAACGCCAACCAAACCTAAAGCATCCACTCCGACACCCACAGTGCCTTCTGTATAGCCCGACTGTAAACGCAACATAAAGCCTTGCCCCCAGTCTTCAGCTTTAGATTGCCCGGAGGTGTTATCACGAAAATCACGGTTCATATAAAAGTTACGTAAACTCAAGCTACCGCTAGCATCTTCAACAAATTCCGCTTGAGCGAGGCTTGGCATAGCAATCGCTGCTGCTAAGCTGCTGATGACAAACATCGTATTGATCTTAATGTGCATAGTAAGTCTCTCTTTTTATTATTAACGACTGTTTATGTAAATCGAGCAGTGCGCTCTAGTGAGTTATTTGTTTCGAGGAATCCGCCCCATCAAATAAAACTCATCATTGGGTGGTGTTCCCGCCATAGACACCAGTCGGTTCGATAGTCCAAAAAAGGAGGCAATCGCGCCCATATCCCAAATATCATCCAAACTAAAGCCCTGCGCTTGTAGTTTGGCTACCCACTGATCAGTCAGCACGCCACACTCAATCGCCAAGTAGTAGGTGTAATCCAGCATCACCCGTTGCTTTTCAGTAATCGGGGCAGTACGGAAGTTAATCGCAATCTGATCAGACAAATGCGCTTGTTTAGAATAAATACGTAACAATGCACCGTGCGCTACCACGCAATATAAGCACTCATGTTGCGCACTCATCGCCACCACAATCATTTCTCGATCAACGATCGAAAGGGTTGGAGACTCGCGTTCCATCAAGGCATCGTGATAGGCAAAAAACGCTCTAAACTCAGCAGGACGATGCGCCAGGAGTAAAAAGACATTAGGAATAAACCCAGCCTTTTCTTGCACCGCAAGCATGCGTTGCTGCACATCATCGGGTAACTCTGTAATAGATTCAGGAATCGGAAAACGACTTAAGGGGGACATAGTGCAACCTCTTTATTATTATTTATGAACAAGCAATCTAAGCGCTGGGCGGACAAAACTCTTCAACGCTAATGTCACGCATTTTGAATTTCTGCACTTTCCCACTGATAGTCATTGGAAACTCATCAACAAACTTAATAAAACGCGGCACTTTAAAGTGGGCAATTTTACCTTTGCAGTATTCTTTTAAGTCATCAATACTGATGCTGTCACCGGGATGTAACTGCACCCAAGCGACGATTTCCTCACCAAACTTTTCACAAGGAATACCCACTACCTGCACATCAGCTACACACGCATGGGTATAGAGAAATTCTTCGATTTCACGTGGATAAATATTTTCACCACCACGAATAATCATATCTTTATTGCGACCCACGATTTTTACATAACCATCATCATCCATCGTCGCCAAGTCACCGGTATGCATCCAGCGCGCGCTATCAATGGCGTCTTTAGTGGCCTCAGGATTATTCCAATAACCCAGCATCACACTATAACCACGGGTACAGAGCTCGCCAATTTGCCCGCGTGGAACAATGCGACCTTCATCGTTAACGATTTTGCTTTCTAAATTAGGCTGGGTACGACCCACTGAGGTGGTGCGATGCTCAATGCTATCGTTGGCCGCTGTCTGCGTAGAAACAGGGCTGGTTTCGGTCATGCCATATGCAATTTGCACTTCTTCCATATGCATATCTGACATAACGCGCTTCATCACTTCAATCGGGCAAATTGACCCCGCCATAATGCCTGTGCGAAGGCTGCTCAGATCTAAGTTCGGCAGCTCTTCATTATCGAGCATGGCGATAAACATGGTGGGTACACCGTATAATACGGTGGCTTTTTCCTCGGCCACGGTCTGTAAAGTAACCACTGGATCAAAAGCAGCGCCAGGATAAATAATGGTACTGCCGTGAGTTAAAGCACCCAAGTTACCCATCACCATGCCAAAACAGTGGTACAGCGGCACCGGAATAACCATACGGTCATGCTCAGTTAAGCCGAGGCTTTCACCGACCATATAACCATTATTTAAAATATTGTAATGGCTCAGGGTTGCGCCTTTCGGGAAGCCCGTGGTGCCAGAGGTATATTGAATATTAATTGCATCATCAAACTGCAAGGTGCGGCTGACCTCAGCCAACGCCTCCTCACTCACCGTATGCGCAGCAGACAATACGCGCTGCCAAGCCAGCATGCCTGGTGCAGGATGATCGCTTAGACTAATCACGCCCTTAAGCTTAGGTAACCGTGGACTTTCAAGCTGGCCTGGCGCAGCAGGTGCCAGCTCTGGCAATAAATCACTGATCATGGCGTGATAATCAGAGCTTTTAAACAATGATGCACTGATCAACCAAGCACAGCCCGATTGCTTCAACGCGTATTCAAGTTCGGTGGTGCGATAAGCTGGGTTAATATTAACTAGAATCGCTCCAACTTTAGCGGTCGCAAACTGGGTCACCAACCACTGCACGCAGTTCGGCGACCAAATACCGACGCGATCACCCGGTTTAATATTCAGCGCCAGCAAAGCACGCGCCGATTTATTCACTAAAACACCTAACTCAGACCAGGTCATGCGAATATCTTGTTCACGGGCGACCAAGGCTTCACGATCAGGAAAGCGCGCCACTGTCCGATCAAAGGCTTCACCAATAGTCATCGCCAATAGGGGTTTATCCTGCGGTCCGCAGGTATAGCTTGGAATACTCATCGTAAAATTCCCTCGATATTTATGTTTGTTATTGAGGTTGCTTCAGTTGAATTTGCTGTTTCCTATCCTGTTTTCAAGATTAATGTTGACAGCTAATCCATGGTTGGCTTACGTTAACGTAAAGGTCAAATCCATGACTACAACATACAACGCAATTGAAGCTGATGTAAACACCCTAAAAATACTAAATTGACATAACACTGAATATAACAAGCGGGCGATTTGCCTCTTATAAAAAATACAAACCAAATCAAAGGTACCTACACATGACATATTCCAGCCTGAACTTCGCTCTTGGTGAAACTGCCGATATGCTGCGCGATCAAATACGTAGCTTTGTTGAAAGCGAAATCGCGCCACGTGCCGAAGCAATCGACCAAGACAACCTTTTTCCTGCAGATATGTGGCGTAAATTTGGCGATATGGGTCTGTTAGGTATCACTGTGCCAGAACAGTATGGCGGGGCCGGCATGGGCTACTTAGAGCACGTGATTGCCATTGAAGAAATCAGCCGCGGTTCAGCCTCAGTTGGCCTATCCTACGGTGCGCATTCAAATTTGTGTGTTAACCAAATCAACCGTAACGGTACCCACGAGCAAAAACTTAAGTACTTACCCAAACTGATTTCTGGTGAGCATGTCGGCGCTCTAGCAATGAGTGAGCCTAACGCTGGCTCGGATGTGGTCTCTATGCGCTTACGCGCCGATCATAAAGGCGATCACTATGTACTTAACGGCAGTAAAACTTGGATTACTAACGGTCCAGACGCCAATACTTATGTGATTTATGCGAAAACCGATGCCGAGAAAGGTGCCCACGGTATTACCGCATTTATCGTTGAGCGTGACTGGAAAGGCTTTAGCCGTGGGACTAAGTTCGACAAACTCGGTATGCGCGGTTCCAACACCTGCGAGTTGTTTTTCGACGATGTGAAAGTGCCTGCAGAAAACATCCTAGGCGAACTCAACGGCGGCGTTAAAGTGTTGATGAGTGGTCTCGATTACGAGCGTGTGGTGCTTGCTGGCGGTCCTGTGGGCATTATGCAAGCCTGTATGGATCTGGTTGTACCTTATATCCATGATCGTAAGCAGTTTGGTAAAAGTATTGGTGAGTTTCAGTTTATTCAAGGCAAGATCGCCGATATGTACTCACAAATGAACGCCAGTCGCGCTTATTTATATGCCGTGGCCAATGCCTGTGATCGTGCGGAAACCACTCGCAAAGACTCAGCCGGTGTGATTCTCTATACCGCAGAAATAGCAACCAAAATGGCCCTAGAAGCCATCCAAATCTTGGGCGGTAATGGTTATATCAATGAATTCCCTGCCGGCCGTCTACTGCGCGATGCCAAGCTCTATGAGATTGGCGCGGGCACCAGTGAAATTCGCCGTATGTTGATTGGTCGTGAACTCTTCCGCGAAACCAAATAACGCTTCTCTATGCATCCCTTGGAAGTATCCAATACTGTCAAGGGGCGCTAAAACAATAACAACAGTAGAGGAACAGCCAATGGCCACCTTGCAAACTAAAATCAATACACGCTCCCCCGAATATGCTAGCAACGCACTTGCGATGCAAAAGCAAGTGGATGACCTTCGTGCGTTACTCAACACAACCAGCCAAGGCGGTGGTCAAGCCGCGCAACAACGCCATGAATCACGTGGCAAACTCTTAGTACGCGACCGTATTAATGCTCTACTGGATACTGGCTCAGCCTTTTTAGAGCTCTCACCCTTAGCTGCTTACGAGGTCTACGCTGATACTATTGCTGCGGCCGGTGTGGTAGCAGGTATTGGTCGCGTAGAAGGTATCGAGTGCATGATTATTGCTAACGATGCCACGGTAAAAGGCGGTACTTACTACCCGCTTACCGTTAAAAAGCACCTTCGCGCGCAGACCATTGCCCAGCAAAACCGTCTACCCTGCATTTACTTAGTCGATTCAGGTGGTGCTAACCTGCCCAGTCAAGATGAAGTTTTCCCAGACCGCGAACACTTTGGCCGTATCTTTTTTAACCAAGCCAATATGAGTGCACAAGGCATCCCACAAATCGCCGTGGTGATGGGTTCTTGTACTGCTGGCGGTGCCTATGTTCCAGCGATGTCTGACGAAACCATTATGGTGCGCAATCAAGCGACCATCTTCTTGGCTGGGCCACCGCTAGTTAAAGCGGCCACCGGTGAAGTAGTAACAGCTGAAGAGTTGGGTGGCGCGGATACCCATTGCCGTATTTCGGGTGTCGCTGATCATTACGCTGAAGATGATAATCACGCACTGGCCATTGCTCGTCGTTGTGTGTCCAATTTAAATTGGAAAAAACTGGGTGAATTACAAACCCGCCCCGTACAAGCACCACTCTACGACGCCCAAGAACTCTACGGGCTCATTCCAGCCGATGCTAAACAGCCCATTGATGTGCGTGAAATCATTGCCCGCTTAGTGGATAACAGTGAATTTGATGAATTTAAAGCTCTGTTCGGCAGCACATTAGTCTGCGGCTTTGCCCATCTACATGGCTACCCTGTCGCGATTTTAGGTAACAACGGTATTTTATTCGCCGAAGCGGCACAAAAAGGTGCGCACTTTATTGAGTTGGCCTGCCAGCGCGGCATTCCATTGATTTTCCTGCAAAATATTACTGGTTTTATGGTCGGTAAAAAGTACGAAGAAGGCGGTATTGCTAAGCATGGCGCTAAATTAGTTACAGCAGTGGCCTGTGCCCAAGTACCTAAATTTACTGTACTGGTGGGTGGCAGTTTTGGCGCCGGTAACTACGGTATGTGCGGCCGTGCCTACGACCCTCGTTTCTTATGGATGTGGCCTAACGCGCGCATCGGCGTGATGGGTGGCGAACAAGCTGCAGGGGTTTTAGCCCAAGTGAAACGCGAACAGGTTGAACGTGCTGGCGGTAGTTTATCTGCCGAAGAAGAAACAGCCATCAAACAACCTATTCTGGCTCAATACGAACATCAAGGTCACCCCTACTATTCAAGCGCGCGCCTCTGGGATGATGGTGTGATTGATCCAGCGCAAACTCGTGACGTACTGGGCTTAGCGCTATCAGCAACATTGAATGCACCCATTGAGCCGACCAAGTTCGGCGTGTTCCGCATGTAAGGAAAGCACTCATGGCTTATCAAGAAATACAATTAGAAAATGGTGAGCAGGGCATTGCGACCCTTTGGTTAAACCGTGCAGAAAAAAATAATGCCTTTAATGCAGGCATGATCAGCGAGTTAATTCACGCACTCGATGCGATCAAAAATGATCAAAACATTCGCATTCTAGTCTTGCGTGGGCGCGGCAAACATTTTTCTGCCGGTGCCGACTTAGGCTGGATGAAAGCTTCTGCACAATTGGATTATTCCGCTAACTTAGCCGACTCCCATGAGCTCGGTGAACTGATGCATAAACTCTATCATTTACCACAGCCCACTTTAGCGGTGGTGCAAGGTGCCGCCTTTGGTGGTGCAGTGGGTTTAATAGCCTGCTGCGATATGGCGATTGGCGCTGCGGATGCAGTGATTTGCTTATCTGAAGTACGCATCGGTTTAGCCCCAGCGGTTATCAGTCCTTTTGTAGTTAAAGCCTTAGGCCAGCGGGCAACACGGCGTTATGCACTGAGCGCAGAGCGTTTCAGTGGTGCAACGGCCACCCAGCTTGGCCTGCTTTGTGAAAGCTATCCTGCAGAAGACTTAGATGCAGCGGCAGAAAAATGGCTGGCAAACTTATCCAAGAACAGTCCACAAGCCATGGTCGCCAGCAAAGCGTTATTGATTGAAGTCGGCGAAGGCAAAATTGATGACCAGACCCGCGCTAAAACCGAACAAACCATCGCAACTTTACGCGTCAGCCCTGAAGGGCAAGAAGGTCTGAATTCCTTCTTTGAAAAACGCTCACCTTCTTGGCAGGAGACACGCTAATGAACCGTCATATTGATACCCTACTGATTGCCAACCGCGGCGAAATTGCTTGCCGAATTATGAAAACGGCCAAGGCACAAGGTTTAAAAACCGTAGCAGTACACAGTGAAGTTGACCGTCATGCGCGCCATGCGCGCATGGCTGATATTTGCTACAACTTAGGCGGTGCCAAACCTGCAGAAAGCTACCTACTGATTGATAAAATCATTCAAGCGGCACACGCCACTGGCGCACAAGCGATTCACCCAGGTTACGGCTTCTTGGCTGAAAACAGCGCTTTTGCTCAAGCCATTGAAGATGCTGGTTTAATCTTCTTAGGTCCACCGGCCAGCGCTATTGTTGCCATGGGCAGTAAATCCGCAGCTAAATTTTTAATGGAAGAAGCCGGCGTGCCACTGGTTCCGGGCTTTCATGGCGAAGAACAAGACTATGAAACCTTCCGCATTGCCTCTAAACATATCGGCTACCCTGTCCTGCTGAAAGCCACCGCTGGCGGCGGTGGTAAAGGCATGAAAGTAGTCGAAAAAGAATCCGAACTTAAAGATGCCTTAGAGTCCGCACAACGTGAATCCAAGTCAGCCTTTGGCGACCCAAAAATGCTGGTGGAAAAATACGTACTTAAACCCCGTCATGTTGAGATCCAAATTTTCGCGGATATGCACGGTAACTGTGTCTATCTCAATGAGCGTGATTGCTCCATTCAACGCCGCCACCAAAAGGTTGTTGAAGAAGCACCTGCGCCAGGCATCAGCCCAGAATTACGCAAAACAATGGGTGAAGCGGCGGTAAAAGCAGCCCAAGCCATTGGTTATGTCGGTGCGGGCACAGTTGAATTCCTCTTGGATGCACGCGGTGAGTTCTTCTTTATGGAGATGAATACGCGCCTGCAAGTTGAGCACCCGATTACCGAGCTGATTACTGGACAAGACTTAGTCGCTTGGCAAATCCGTATTGCCCGTGGTGAAAAGCTGCCTCTCACTCAAGAACAAGTACCATTGCATGGCCATGCCATTGAAGTGCGCCTGTATGCCGAAGATCCCGATAATGACTTTTTACCCTCTACAGGTACCCTAAATCTATACCGTGAACCTGCAGCTGGTGAAGGCCGTCGCGTGGATACCGGTATTGAAGAAGGCGATAGCATTTCACCCTTCTACGATCCAATGATTGGTAAGTTGATTGCTTGGGGTGAAAACCGTGAAGAAGCGCGCCAACGCTTACTGGCGATGTTGGCCGAAACCCATATCTCTGGCGTGCGTACTAACTTAGCTTTTTTAAGCCGCATCTTAGCCCACTCAGCTTTTGCTGCTGCAGAACTGGATACCGACTTTATTCCACGCCACGAAAAAGATCTATTTATCACCCCAAGTGAGTTACCCGCAGCATTCTGGAATTTGGCAGGCCGTGCATGGGCGCTTTCGCAAGAGAAGCGTATCCGTCACGATGATCAGACCTCACAGTGGGCGCTGGCTTCAGGATGGCGCAGTGCGCAACCGCAACTCTACACACTGAATTTACAAACAGGCGAACAACAACAAAAAGTTGTGATCTACGCTGATGACTTAACCCATACCAAGCTGGTTAACGATCAATTAATTGTTGAAGACAATCATATTACCCAACACTACCCTGCATTGCGTATAGGTCAGACCTTATACCTTGAGTGGCAAGGCGAGTTACACCCTGTCACTGAAGTCGACTTTATTGCTCAAGCGGCCGCCAGTTCACAACAACAAGGCGGTTTAACCGCACCAATGAACGGCAATATCGTACAAATTCTAGTCACTCCAGGCCAAGCGGTGGCACAAGGTGCAACACTGGTGGTGTTAGAAGCGATGAAAATGGAACACAGCATTATTGCCCCGCACGCAGGTATCGTACAAAACATCTTTTGCGCTGAAGGTGAAATGGTCAAGGATGGCATGGTACTCGTTGAGCTTGATGGAGGTGAGTGATGAGTTTTCCTGCGTACGTACGTTTAGTTGAAGTTGGCCCGCGTGATGGCCTACAAAACGAAAAACAACCTATCAGCGTCGCCGATAAAGTCGCGCTGATTAATGCACTGAGCAATAGTGGTTTGTCCTCTATTGAGGCAGGAAGCTTTGTGTCGCCCAAATGGGTACCACAAATGGCCGGTAGCGCTGAAGTCTTTGCCCAGATTCAGCGGGCAGACTCAGTTACCTATACCGCCCTCACCCCCAATATGCAGGGCTTCGAAGCAGCCTTGACAGCAGGTGTCAAAGACGTTGCCGTCTTTGCTGCGGCCTCTGAATCCTTCTCGCAAAAAAATATCAACTGCTCAATTAGCGAGAGCCTCAAACGTTTTGAGCCTCTGCTAGCAGCCGCTCAGCAACATGGCGTGCACGTGCGTGGCTATGTATCCTGCGTGTTAGGCTGCCCTTATGAGGGCGAGATTGCACCTAAGCACGTAGCTGCTGTTGCTAAAGCGCTGTATGACATGGGCTGCTACGAAATTTCATTAGGCGACACCATTGGTGTTGGTACCCCAAATAAAGCTGCTGCGCTGTTTGCTGAAGTGGCTAAAGAGATACCGCGCACCCAGCTAGCCGGTCACTTCCACGATACATACGGCCAGGCCTTAGCCAATATTTACGCCAGTTTATCTGAAGGTATTGCGGTGTTTGACAGTTCAGTTGCTGGCTTAGGTGGCTGTCCTTACGCTAAAGGCGCTAGCGGTAACGTCGCGACAGAAGACGTGCTCTATATGCTAAAGGGTCTAGGTATTCACACCGGTGTCAGTCTAGAAAAAGTCATTGCTGCAGGATTAACCATCAGTGCTGTATTAGGTCGCGAAACAGGCTCTCGAGTCGCCCGCGCTTGGCATGCTTCTGCACATTAATACGAGAGATAAAAATGAATAAAATATATGCATCTGCCGCCGAGGCGCTCGACGGAATCGTCGAAAACGGTATGACCTTAGCCGTCGGTGGTTTTGGTTTATGCGGTATTCCTGAAGCCCTGATTGACGCATTACGCGCTACAGGTAAAAAAGAACTCACTGTTATCAGTAATAACGCAGGGGTTGATGGTTTTGGTCTGGGTAAATTACTCGAAACCCATCAAATCAAAAAAATGATTTCATCCTATGTCGGCGAAAACAAAGAGTTTGAACGTCAATATCTCGCTGGTGAGCTGGAGCTTGAATTCACCCCACAAGGTACCCTTGCAGAAAAATTGCGCGCTGGAGGTGCTGGTATTCCTGCGTTTTTCACTAAGACCGGTTACGGTACTTTAGTGGCTGAAGGCAAAGAGACCCGTGAGTTTGATGGTGAACAGTATGTAATGGAGCGCTCATTAGCTGCAGATATCGGCCTAGTCAAAGCCTGGAAAGCTGATAAGTCAGGCAACCTTATGTTTAATAAAACTGCGCGTAACTTTAATCCTTTGGCAGCAATGGCCTCCAAAATATGCGTTGTTGAAGTTGAAGAAATTGTTGAAGTTGGCGAATTTGATCCTGACTATGTGCATTTACCCGGCATCTACGTGCAACGCATTATAGTCAACGCTCATCCAGAAAAACGTATTGAACAACGTACATTAAGGAGCTGATCATGGCTTGGACTCGTGAACAAATGGCACAACGTGCCGCACAAGAACTGCAAGATGGCTTCTATGTAAACTTAGGCATTGGCTTGCCAACCTTAGTTGCTAACTATATTCCAGAAGGTATGGATGTTTGGCTGCAAAGTGAAAACGGTTTATTAGGTATCGGCCCATTCCCAACGGAAGAGACCATTGACCCAGATCTTATTAATGCAGGTAAACAAACCATTACCACGCTACCTGGCGGTAGTATTTTTGATAGCGCCGCCAGCTTTGCCATGATTCGTGGTGGGCATATCAATTTGTCTATTCTCGGCGCGATGCAAGTCTCAGAACAAGGGGACTTAGCCAACTGGATGATTCCAGGAAAAATGGTTAAAGGTATGGGCGGCGCAATGGATTTAGTCGCTGGTGTAAAGCGTGTTGTTATTCTAATGGAACACACAGCCCGTGGCGGCGATAAGAAAATCCTTAAAGCCTGTGACCTACCTCTGACCGGTGTCGGTGTTGTCGACCGTATTATTACTGACTTAGGTGTTCTAGATGTGACGCCTGAAGGTATGAAACTGGTCGAGCTGGCTGATGATGTCAGCTTTGAGCAATTACAGGCGGCGACGGATTGTGTAATCATCACCTAACTGGCTGCACTAAATAACCATTGATTTAGTTTATTATATACTTTTACGCGGAAGCTAATTCCGCGTTTTTTATCTGCGTAAAGGGCAATCAATGACTAGAGCACAACGCACCTATAGTATTTCTGATCTAGCCAGCGAGCTGGATATTACCACGAGAGCCATTCGCTTCTATGAAGAACAAGGCATGCTCCACCCTGCCCGCCGTGGCCAAGAACGTGTCTATAATCCAAAAGATCGCGTGGCTTTAAAGCTGATTCTGCGTGGAAAACGTATAGGTTTTTCCTTAGCAGAATGCAAAACTCTAATTGAGTTATATGACCCACAAGCAGGCAATCAAAAACAGCTGAATATCATGCTGAATATGATTAATGAGCGCCGTGTGCAACTCGAGCAACAAATTTTAGATATTCAACAAATGCAGATTGAGTTGGATACCGCTGAAGAGCGTTGCCTAAGCGCGCTAGAGAAAACTAAAAAAGCCAGCGCTAAGGAGGGATTATGAGTAAGGTACCCGCTAATAAAGTCCGCCGTGAAGTGATGGGGGATGCTTTTGTTGATCGTGCAATGGAAAACACCTCAGTATTTACCCAACCGTTACAGGACTTTATTAACCAACATGCTTGGGGCTCTGTATGGGAGCGTGAAGGGCTAAGTCGTAAAGAGCGCAGTCTAATTACTATTGCCGCACTTACCGCCTTAAAAGCCCCACAAGAACTTAAAGGTCATGTCCGTGGTGCGCTCAATAATGGCTGTACAGCAAAGGAGATCAGTGAAGCTATTTTACACTGTGCCGTTTATGCGGGCGTACCTGCGGCAAGTGAAGCTTTTCGTGCAGCTCAAGAAGTGATTGAAACGGATAGCTAAGCGTTAGCATGGTAATCCCCCATCTGTAGCAGGGATAGAACGTAGACATCAGGCCACTATGGCCAACTTTTGTTTAGGGGTGATTAAAAATCAAACTGAATATCAGGTTTAAACACCTTAATTTAGATGTTTGAACCTGATTGCGAGAGATGGTATCTACAATAATCTTAGCCCTGTTCGTACAGATTGCTGTTTTTAAGCTCGGATTGAATCCGCCAATACAGATTTTCTTTGACGCATAAAAAAACCCCAGACCATCACTGATCTGGGGTTTTGCTGTATAAGCTTGACGATGACCTACTCTCACATG
>Ga0265295_1000359_pt1 | contig 93180 bp, 90 predicted proteins | sample Munlansysbiofilm_FD_192503 | JGI IMG/M metagenome (GOLD analysis project Ga0265295, IMG submission 192503) | Leachate microbial communities from a municipal landfill in Southern Ontario, Canada - Methane capture system biofilm | ecosystem: Engineered > Solid waste > Landfill > Unclassified ... | reverse complement strand
AGCATAGGTAAAAGTACAATTGTTCCAATTCCAATGTTAATCTTTAGTGTACCAATAATTTCAGAAATAACTGAAATAATTAATACAGAAATAACTAAGTTGATAATAGATGATTTTTTCATACCATTCCTCCCTATATTTTATTTAGAATCTACAACTCTAATTCACCTCCATTCTTAATCACTCAATTATAGTCGTACTTTAATATGATAATATAGTGAATTAACTATTACTAAATATTTTATACTTTTTTTGAATATTTACAACTTTTTAACTAAAATTTTATATTTTGAAAATCTATATAAAAAAATTCTGAAAACATTTTATTGTCCTCAGAATTTCCCTTTATAAATAACATCTTATATTTATACTAAATAATCAAATACTGTTTGAATAAATAATGCTGCTCCTATTTTAAAATAACTTTCATCAATATCAAATTTTGAATTGTGATGAGAATAAATCTCTCCATTTATCTCTTTAGGATTATTTAAAAAGAAGAAAGTTCCTGGTGCCTTCTCTAAAAAATAAGCCATATCTTCTCCGCCCATTACAGGCTCTTTCATCTCTAATATCTTATCTTTTCCAACTATTTTTTCAGCAGAAGACTTAAAGAATTTAGTGAATTCTTCATCATTTATTAGTGGTGGGTACTTAAATTCGTAAGTTAATTCAGCATCACCTTGCAATGACTCTGCTATTCCTTTACTCAATTCGCCAATTCTCTTTGCAATTCTACTTCTTGTCTCTCTATTTAAAGTCCTAACTGTCCCCTCCATCTCAACTACATCAGGGATGATATTTTGATTAAATCCTCCCTCTATTCTACAAATTGAAAGTACAACTGGGTCTACTGGCTTAGTTTCTCTACTAACAAGGGTTTGAAGAGCGGTTCCAATCTGGAAAGATATTGAAATTGGATCTACAGAATCATGTGGATATGCTCCGTGAGCTCCTTTTCCTTTAATCTTAAGAAGTATCCTATCCATTGATGCCATCATTGGTCCATACTTGATTCCAATCATCCCTTTTGGTATTTCTGGGAATATATGACCATTGTGCAGACCCATTACCGCATCAACATGTGGATTTTCCATTGCACCTTCTTCAATCATAGGAAGAGCTCCCCCTGGATATTCTTCTCCAGGTTGGAATAGTAGCTTTACGCTTCCTTTTAATAAATTTCTATGTTCTTGCAAGACCTTTGCAGCACCAAGTAGCATAGCAGTATGACCGTCATGTCCACATGCATGCATTTTACCATTATCTGATGCGAAATCCAGACCAGTTTCTTCTTTAATTGGTAGCGCATCCATGTCAGCTCTCAATGCTATTACTGGGCCATCATTTTCTCCATGAATTAAACCTACGATAGCATTTCCATCAACCAATGTCTTAAACTCTATTCCTAATTCTCTTAAAACATTTTGTACATATGCACTTGTATTTGGAAGTAACAACCCTAACTCAGGTATTTGATGAAGATCTCTTCTCCATTTAATCATATCTCTTTCTATTGCTGCAGTTGCATTTAATATATCCATGATTACCTCCTATTTTATATTATTTATTTTATCAATTTACAAAACCCATCTACTTTTTCTTCAATAGTCTTTCCGTCAGCGGATTTCGGCTCTTTAAAATCTATAGTACCCATTATCTCATTTCCTTTTAAGTGTTCCTTAAAATTAGTAAAACACTTCTCAGAACTTCCTCCTTTATTACAGGCAAATAAGAATATTCTTTTATTCTTAATTGTACTATTAGTTAAAAAGGTTAGCATAGGTGGTGTAAATCCACCCGCCCAAATAGGTGTTCCGAAAATAAGGGTGTCATATTCTGTTAAATCTACTTGCCCATTTAAAAGTTCAGGCTTTTCTTTAAACATAACACTTTTTCCACCCCAAATAAATTTCTTAAATCCCTCTTTAGGTATTTCTTCTTTTGGTTCTAATTTTATTAGTTCTGCCCCTGTTTTTTCTGATATCATATTTGCAACTAATTCTGTATTTCCTTCAAGTGAATAATAAATTATTGCTGCTTTCAAAATAACACTCTCCATTCTTATTTATAAAAAAACCGTCCCAAAAATTATTCTGAAACGGTATCGTCCTCTATTAGAATCTCCTAGATTCATGCATTGTTTTTTCTAATATTCCAATAGAATCTAATGACTTCCCAGTACCTATTGCTACACATTCTACTGCATTGTCAGCAACTCTTGTAGTAATACCAGTTCTTTCCTGAATAAGCCTATCTAGACCTTTTAGCAAGGCTCCTCCGCCTGTTAAATACATCCCAGCACTACTTACATCCGAAGAAAGTTCTGGCGGTGTTTTTTCTAATACCCAATGTATCGCTTCAATTATTTCATTTACTGGCTCATATAACGCTTCTAACATATCATTTGAAGACACACTCACATTTAACGGCAGACCTGTCAACAGATTTCTACCCTTAATCTCCATAAATATTTCTTCTTCAAAAGGGTATGCACAGCCAATTTGAATTTTTAAGTTTTCGGCTGACCGTTCGCCAATCATCATATTATATTTTTTTCGTATATACCTAGTTATGGCTTCATCCATCTCATCACCAGCGGTTTTAATTGATTTACTAACAACAATTCCACCTAATGAAATAACAGCTACATCGGATGTACCTCCACCAATATCTACAATCATATTTCCATCTGGTAGAGTAATATCTAATCCTGCACCAATAGCTGCAGCTATTGGTTCTTCTATAAGGTATGTTTTCTTTGCACCAGCTTCGTTGCTAGCTTCCATAACTGCTCTCTTTTCCACCTCAGTAATTCCGCTTGGAACACAAATAATTATTCTTGGTCTAAAAAACATTTTACCTAAAGATTTTTGAATAAAATACTTTAGCATTCTTTCTGTTATACTGTAATCAGAAATTACACCATCCTTTAATGGCCTTATAGCCACTATGTTTCCTGGCGTTCTGCCAAGCATATTTCTTGCCTCTTCACCAACTGCAAGAAATTTATTTGTATAATTATCAATAGCTACTACTGATGGTTCCTTTAAAACTATTCCTTTTCCCTTGACATAGACTAATACACTAGCCGTACCAAGATCAATACCTACATCAGCTCTAAATGCGCACATACCTTTCCTCCTTCGACAGATATTTATTTATTTATTTATAAATCTTTAAATGTCTTACGGTACATCTTTGCTCCTAAGCTTGTAAACTTAGCCTCTATGCCATCATATCCTCTATCTATATGATAAATATTTTCTATTTCAGTCGTTCCTTCAGCCACCAAACCTGCTAAAACTAATGCTGCTCCTGCCCTTAAATCAGAAGCTTTAACTTTAGCTCCTTTAAGATGTTTAACCCCTTTTAAACTAGCTGACCGATCATCAATTTCTATATCAGCACCCATCTTTTTAAGCTCATCTACATGCATAAATCGATTTTCAAAAACAGTCTCCATTACTTTGCTCTCCCCTTCTAGGGTCGACATAAGTGCCATAAATTGTGCTTGCATGTCTGTAGGAAATCCTGGATAAGGCAGTGTCTTAATATCTATTGCATTGAGTTTACCCGTAGCAATAACTCTAATGCTATCTATTCCCTCTTCTATTTCACATCCAGCTTCTTTTAATTTAGCAGTTATTGGCTTTAAGTGATTATTGATAACATTGTCAACGGTTACATCACCACATGTAATTGCTGCTGCTACCATAAATGTGCCAGCTTCAATTCTATCAGGAATAATTGAATGCATTGCTCCACCTAGCTTTTTTACACCTTTTATTTTAATCGTTGATGTTCCCGCACCTTTTATATCTGCACCAAGTTTATTTAAAAAGTTAGACAAATCAACTATTTCAGGTTCCATTGCAGCATTATCTATTACAGTTTCGCCTTGTGCCATAGTAGCAGCCATCATAATATTCTCTGTTGCCCCTACTGAGGGAAAATCCAAATAGATTTTATCTCCTACCAAATTTTCTACTGTTGCTTCAATATTGGTTTCATCTACTACAATTTTCGCACCCAATGCTCTAAATCCTTTTAAATGGAGATCAATAGGTCTAGTTCCAATTGCACATCCTCCAGGCAATGAGTTTTTAGTCTTACCCATTCTAGTTAATAATGGTCCCATTACTAAAAATGATGCCCTCATTTTACTCATAAGCTCATAACTTGTTTCATGACTATTTACATTTGCAGAATTTATTTTAATTACATTTTCATCCAAATATTCAACTTTGCTTCCCAAAGAAACCAAAACTTCACACATCAATTCAACATCTTTTAGCTTAGGTACATCTTCCAGAATTATATCTTCTGTACCTAAAAGCGATGCTGCAAGTATTGGTAAAGCTGCATTTTTCGCTCCACTTATCCTAACTGTACCCTTTAATGGAGGGCTTTTCTCCACTAAAATCTTATCCAAAAAAATCTCCCCCTATATATTCCAAATTAGCTCCTCGCGAGCCATAAAATTTCAACATTATACACTAATCATACCTCAATACTCGAATAGTTCCCATTAACTTCTATATTATATCATTTATGTATTGACTTTGCATTAAAAAAGTGTCAAAAGGCACTTTCACTATAAAAGTCTAAGATTAATACAAAACACTCCCTTGAAAAAAAGAGAGTGTTCATCATATTTTTATTATACAATTCCTAGTTTATTAAGCTCACTTACTATCACATCTACTATTTTTTCTGATGCAGTACCGTCACCATAAGGATTTACCGCTTTTGCCATCTTTTCATATTCCTTATTATCCTCTAATAATCTTACTAAATTATCATAAACATCTTTATAGTGAGTTCCAACAAGCTTTGCAGTACCAGCTTCTATCCCCTCTGGTCTTTCAGTTTCTTCTCTAACTACTAATACAGGTTTCCCAAGTGCTGGTGCTTCTTCTTGAAGCCCACCCGAATCAGTAACTGCCATATATGCCTTTGCCATTATATTTGTAAAAGGTGCATAGTCTAGTGGTTCAGTTAAAAGTACTTTAGGGCTGCCCGCAAATACTTTATTAGCAATTTCTCTTACCCTAGGATTTAAATGAACTGGAAAGACTACGAGCACATCATCAAATAAGCTAATTGCATCTTTTACTGCATTAAATATGTTTTCCATCGATTTGCCAAGGTTTTCTCTTCTATGACTTGTTAAGAGTACTACTCTTTTATTCTCAAAATCTATATTATTGAGCCTTTCATCTTCAAATATGTAATCCTTCTTTACTGCGTATTTAAGAGCATCTATTACTGTGTTCCCCGTTATAAATATCTTTTCTTCAGGGTATCCTTCTCTTAAAAGGTTTTCTCTATTTGCATTTGTTGGTGCAAAATGAAAGTCCGTTAAAACACCTGTTAATTTTCTATTTGCTTCTTCTGGATATGGTGAGTAAAGATTGCCACTCCTAAGTCCAGCTTCAACATGGCCAATTCTAACTTTTTGATAAAATGCAGCCAAGGCTCCAGCAAATACAGTTGTGGTATCACCTTGAACAAGTAAAATATCTGGCTTTTCTTTCTTTATAACATCCTCTAACCCTTTAAGTGAATTTGTTGTTATGTCAGTTAGTGTTTGTCCTGGTTTGAAAATATTAAGATCGTAATCAGGTTTGATTTCGAATAAATCTATAACTTGATCTAGCATTTCTCTATGTTGAGCAGTTATACAAACTACTTGTTCAATATCCGATCTCTTATAGATAGCTTTTATAATTGGTGCCATTTTTACGCCTTCTGGTCTTGTTCCAAATACAGTCATTATTTTCATTTTTGGTTTTCCTCCTCTTTGCTCTTTGATGAAAACATCCCTAATCTAAATGCAAAAAACAGAGCAACTACAAATAGTATCGCTGACATAAATACAGCCTGAGAGCTATTTGCCTTTGATACTAGTACAGCAAACAACCCAAAAATACCTGATATTCCATATAGAATCAAAACTGTTTGTTTCTGAGTGAAACCTTTTTCTAAGAGTCTATGATGAAGATGGCTTTTATCCGCAGCCATTATCGATTGACCTTTTAACAATCTTCTAAATATAGCAAATGTTGTGTCAAAAATAGGTACTCCCAATATAATAATTGGTATAATCATAGCAATTGTTGCAACGCTTTTAAGAGCGCCTTCAATTGAAATAACCGCCAACATATACCCTAAAAAAAGCGAGCCTGTATCTCCCATAAATATTTTTGCAGGGTTAAAGTTAAAGGGTAAAAATCCTAAGCATGCTCCTGCAACAAGTGCAGCTAATACCCCAACAAAATCTAATTCCATTTTAATTGCTACAAACATAAATGAAAGACTGGATATAAATGCAACTCCTCCTGCGAGCCCATCTAGCCCATCTATAAGATTTAGTGTATTGGTAATCCCTACTATCCAAAATATTGTAATCGGGATAGCCAACCAGCTTAAGTTAAAAGACCCTTGTCCAAATGGATTTGTAATAAAGTCAATATTTACACCACCCCATATTGCTATCCCTGCAGCAATTATCTGATAAGCTAACTTTTCTTTTGGTGTCGTTCCCCTTATATCATCTTTAATTCCAGATATTAGAATCAAAGTTGCACCAATTAGAATCGCTATAAACGTTCTATCTTTTGGAAGAAATATAAACATACCAACAACTACTGCTATATACATAGCTAATCCACCCATTAAAGGCATAGCTACTTTGTGAACTCTTCTCGCATCTTTGGGGATATCCATAGCCCCAATTTTTATTGCAAATTTTATTACAGCTGGCGTTAAGACTAAAGCCATCAAAAATGTCGCTAAAAATGGAAGTAAAACTTTTTGCATAATAAAATCTCCTAAACTAGTAATATATAGATGATATCTAACTCTCTATTATAAGTCAAACAAAAGAAAAAAGAGCAGCAAAAACTGCTCTTAGGTTTACTTTACTTAGTTCCAAATAATCTATCGCCTGCATCTCCTAAACCAGGAACGATATAAGCGTGATCATTTAATTTTTCATCAAGGGCTGCTAGGTATATATCAACATCTGGAGCAGCTTTTTGCACAGCAGCTACGCCTTCTGGAGCTCCTATCAAACATACGAGTTTTATATTCTTTGCTCCATTCTTTTTTAGAAAACTAATAGCCGCAATAGCTGACCCACCAGTTGCTAACATTGGATCTAGTATAATTAAATCTCTATCTGCTATATCCATTGGAAGCTTGCAATAATACTCAACTGGCTTTAGTGTTTCAGGGTCTCTGTAGAGCCCTATATGCCCAACTTTTGCAGCTGGAATAAGATTCAACATTCCATCAACCATTCCAAGACCAGCTCTAAGAATAGGCACAAGCCCTACTTTCTTGCCTGCAATAACTGGAGACACCATCTTTGTTATAGGTGTTTCTATTTCAATTTCCTCTAATGGAAAATCTCTTGTTACTTCATATGCCATCAATGTTGAAAGTTCTGTAACTAGCTCTCTAAAATCTTTAGATCCTGTGTTTATATCTCGTATCATTGTAATTTTATGCTTGATAAGTGGGTGATCCATTAAGACTAATTTTGACATAAAACCTCTCCCTTCAATTTTTCATCTTCAATATTATACCACAAATCTATCTTCTATTTCACTAATTTTATTTACTCGTCTTTCATGTCTTCCCGCCTCAAATTTTGAATTTAGGTATGTTGTTAAGATTTCCTTTGCTAAATCTACTCCTACTACGCGCCCTCCAAGAGCTATCATATTTGCATCATTATGAGCTCTACTCATTTTTGCGGAATAAACATCTCCGCATAATGCACATCTTATTCCTTTTACCTTATTAGCAGAAATAGAAATACCAATTCCAGTACCACAGATAACAACTCCACGTTCAACCTCTCCGTTTATAACAGCCTTTGCAACTAATTCTCCATAATCTGGGTAATCTACTGAATCAGTGTTAAATGTTCCAAAATCTACAACTTCAATATGCTTTTCTTCCATAAAAGTCTTTAATTCTTCTTTTAAAGCAAAACCTCCATGATCGCTTCCTATTCCTATTTTCACTAAATCTCCTCCTCATCTATTTTTTCCAACAGTGCAAATACAGCATCTTCTAACTGTATTTTCACTCTTTCATAATCATCTATAGAACCACCAAATGGGTCTTCTACATCAAGTGCTTTGTACTCTGTAAATTCTAATAACAAATGGGTTTTGCTCTTTGCTTCTGGGTACATTCCTTCAACCATATTTAAATGAGATTTTGTCATAACAAGAACTAATTCAGCCCAATCTATCAATTCCTTTGTTAGCATTTTAGATTGATGTTCTTTTATACCTATATTGTCTATTGTTTCTATCGCATTAAAACTTGCTGATTGACCTTCTGGTGCAAATACACCTGCAGAATCCACCTCTATTTTCAGTCCTCTTTTGGTTGCTATATCTCTTAGCAATGCTTCAGCCATTGGACTTCTACAAGTATTGCCTGTACAAACAAATAACACTCTCATAAAATGACCTCCTATACATAAACCATATTCCCACCAGATGCCTTTTCTAATCTATTCATTATAGCCATTCCAATATTTCCCTCATCTGTACCTTCACATAGAATTATACCCACATTCCACTCATCAAATTTTCTAAGTGCATTGAAAAGTCCATGAGCAATTGCCTCTTTGTCTTTTTCGCTTCCCATCACGATTTGAGAAAACTCCTTAAAGTTTTCTTTATTCTCTTCAAAACACATAATTCCAACATTTTTTCCTAAAACTTTTTCCTTATTAGCTCTAGCTAAAATCTCTTTAACACGTTTTTCTCTTTTGCCAATATAAACAATCATCTCTGCTTTTGGTGCGTAATGACGATACTTTTGCCCAGGTGATTTTGGAATAAGAATTTTATTATCATTTTCTAAAAGTGCTGGATCAATAACTACGTTAGGCAGTTCTTCTTTAATCTGTTCGATTGTTATACCACCAGGTCTTAGAATCATAGGAATTCTTTCAGTCAGATCAATAACACTTGATTCAAGTCCAACTCCAGTTTCTCCACCATCTATAATAAAAGAAATTCTTCCATCCATATCCTCTATAACATGTTCAGCTCGAGTTGGGGATGGTCTACCTGATGTATTTGCAGACGGAGCTGCTATAGGGGTATTTGACTCTTTAATCAAAGCTAATGCAATTGGATTACTAGGCATTCTTATTGCAACACTGTCCAATCCAGCTGTTATTATATCAGGAACTATATCACTTTTCTTTAAAACTAGAGTCAATGGCCCTGGCCAAAATCGATTTATCAAAATGTATGCTTCTTTTGGAATCTCTTTTACAAGTCTCTCTAGCATAGCTATGGAATCTACATGTAATATAATTGGGTTATCCGATGGTCTTCCCTTTGCTAGATATATTTTTTCAACAGCTTCTTTATTTAGCCCATCTGCTCCAAGCCCATAGACAGTTTCAGTTGGAAAAGCGACAAGTTTCCCAGCTTTTATATCTTCTGCTGCCTGTTTAATTAAGCCTATATCTTTTTTTGCATCTTTTATTATTTCTATTCTAGTTATCATAGTATGCGCCTTTCATATTAAAATACAAATAAGTGTTTTCAACGATAGCAAAGCTATCTGAGCCTCTTTTTATATATTATAGAAAGTTTAGCTTTCTGTAATATGCAAAAAAGAGGGTTTCCCCTCTTAGCTGAGCTCCTGCATTTTATCTGCTTGATCTGATGTGATCAATGCATCGATCATCTCATCAAGATCTCCATCTACAAAGTTATTCAACTTATAAAGAGTAAGATTTATTCTATGATCAGTAACACGACCTTGTGGGAAGTTATAAGTTCTAATTCTTTCAGATCTGTCTCCCGTTCCAACTTGCCCTTTTTTCATTTGAGCAAGCTCTTTGTTTTGCTCCTGAAGTTTCAAATCATATAGTTTTGACTTTAATATTTTAAGCGCTTTGTCCTTATTCTTTAACTGGCTCTTTTCATCCTGACAGGAAACTACTATTCCAGTTGGAATATGAGTCATTCTTACTGCTGAGTCAGTTGTATTTACTGACTGGCCACCATTACCTGACGATCTAAATACATCTACTCGTAATTCACCTGGCCCTATCTCAATATCAATATCCTCTGCCTCTGGCAAAACAGCAACTGTTACTGTAGATGTATGAATCCTTCCACTTGACTCAGTCTCAGGTACCCTCTGAACTCTGTGAACACCAGATTCATATTTTAATCTACTATATGCACTCTTACCTTTAATCATAAATATTACTTCTTTATACCCGCCAATCCCAATCTCATTGGTATTCATAATATCAATTTTCCAGCGATTTCTTTCAGCATATCTTATAAACATACGAAAGAGTACACCTGCAAATAAAGCAGCTTCATCTCCACCTGCACCACCACGAATTTCCACTATAACATTTTTATGGTCATTAGGATCTGTAGGAATGAGCATAACTCTTATTTCTTCTTCAATTTCAGTTACATTTTCTTCAAGTCCCTTAACTTCTTCTTTAACCATTTCTTTCATATCATCGTCAAGCTTATCATGAAGCATCATCTTCGCATCGTCAAGTTCTGATAAAACTCTAGTATATTCTCTATACTTTTCAACAATTGGCTCTATATCCGATTGTTCTTTCATTACTCTTTGCCATTCTTCTCTATCTTCATTAATTAAATCTGGATCCATTGTTTTTTGAACCAGTTCTTTATATTTATCCTCTAAAAACGCTAATTTTTCTAACACTATTAAAACCTCTCTCTATATAAAATAGTAATCTCTCAACATCATTATATTATGCTTAATGCTATTTTACAAGTAAGCTAGCCCTCATCTGCTTTTATAATAAATCTATGGTAAATTACAGAAATTACCGCACCTGCAATTACAACCCAAACTGGACTTATACCAATAAATATTATAATAAAAATTGTTCCAATTGCGACAAATAATTTAAGGTAAGTTCTTTTTGTTTTAATCCACATTTTATATACAGCAGCTAATATAAGCGCAACTATAGCGGGTCTTATGCCTGAAAACACTTTTTCTACTATCAAATTATCCCTAAACTGTATAAAATATGCAGCAATAAGAAGAATTATAATAAATGAAGGTAATACTGCGCCTAAAGTTGCTGAAAGTGCCCCTTTAAACCCTAGTATTCTATATCCTACATATACACTGGTATTTACAGCGACAGGACCTGGAGATGCTTGAGCTAGTGCAATCGCATCCATAAATTCCTCTTCACTAATAAGACCTTTTTTCTCAACAATTTCCTTTTGAATAATTGGGAGCATTGCATAGCCTCCTCCAAAAGTAAATGCTCCTATTTTAAAAAACGTTAAAAATAAATCAAAAAGCATTTAAGTCCCCCCTAATAAAATACAATCCCTAATGCACCTGCAACAACAATTGCTAAAATCGGATTGAATTTTTTAAACGCTACAATATAAAATAATAGTACCGCAATCAATACAGATGGAATGTCTACGAAAGTTGTTCTCCCCACGCTTATAGCTGCAGCTGCAATAAGTCCAAGTACAACTGGTCTGATACCCATAAATATCCAATCAACATATGGTGAGTTTTTAAATTTAAATACAAAGTGAAAGATCATACTCATTACTATAAAAGAAGGTAACACAACCCCAAGTGTTGAAACTGTTGACCCTAATACTCCAGCTACTTTGTAACCCAAAAATGTAGCCGAGTTAATTGCTATTGGTCCAGGTGTCATTTCAGCAATTGCAAGAATATCTATATATTCTGAAGTTGTAATCCAGCTATGTACATGAATCACCTCTTCTTCTATTAATGGTAGCATTGCATAGCCTCCACCAAAGCTAAATGCTCCTATCTTAAAAAACGACATAAATAACTCTAGTAGTATGTGCAAACTATCCCTCCTTACTTCATTGCTGATATAAGTCTATTTCTATCTTCTAAGTCATTCTTTGCATTTATACATTTGTACCCATAGTGACTTAATATACTTTCAACGCTACTCGCTTGATTATATCCAATTTCATAAACCAAAAGTCCGTTTTCCTTTAGATACAATTTAGCATCCTTTGAAATCGCCCTATAAAAATCTAAGCCATCCTCTCCACCACTTAAAGCTTCCTTTGGCTCAAATCCTCTCACATCTGCATCAAGTTCTTCAATATCTGCTTCAGGAATATAGGGTGGATTAGAAACAATAATATCAAAATAATTGCTGAAATTATTATTATTTAATGAAGAAAACAAATTACTTTTTATAAATTTTACATTTTCTAATTCTAGGCTTACTCTATTCTTTTCAGCTATCTTTAATGGTTTTTCAAAAAAGTCAATTCCAATTATATTGCCATTTGGAAAATTCTTTGCAATTGCAAGAGAGATTGCCCCGCTTCCAATTCCAATGTCCAAAAGACTAAATGGATTTTCCCCAAATATATTATTAATATATTCTATAATATATTCAACTATTATCTCAGTATCTCCTCTGGGTATTAAAACACCTTCTTCAACAAAGAGATTCATCCCCATAAATTCTTTTTCATTCAATATATATGCCATCGGAGTACCTTTTTTTCTTAACGCTATGATATCTCGAAACTTTTCCGAAATTTCCAAAGATATTTCTTCATCTGAATGCCCATAAAGATAAGACTTATCTACCTTTAATAAATAGGATAGAATAAGCCTTACTTCAAGTTGAGCATTTATATCTTTTTTTAATCGGAGCTCATTTACTCCTTCTAAAAGCAGATCTTTAACTACCACAAGTCTGCCTCCCTATCTTCAGGTATAACAGCTATTAAAGATTTTATAGCTACTTCGATTTGAGAATCATCTGGTTCTTTTACAGTTGCAAATTTTTGAACCATTAAACCAGGGTAGCTTAACGCATAACAAAATTTAGTATCGCTTCTTCCTATATATTTATTTATCTCATATGATATCCCTGCAATTACAGGAAACATTAAAATTCTTGTTACAATCCTCAATAGTGGATTTGGCCAACCAAAGAATGACAACACCAATATACTTACAACCATAACCATAAAAAGGAAACTCGTTCCACATCTAGGATGAAGTATAGGAAATTTTTTAACATTCTCTACAGTCAATTCCATTTCATTTTCATAACAATGTATACTCTTATGCTCTGCACCGTGATATTGAAAAACTCTCTTTATATCCTCCATTTTAGAAACTCCTATAACATAAGCTAAGAAAATAACGATTCTAAGCACACCTTCTACAAGGTTAAGAGCTATTGGACTCTGAATACTATTTTTAAAAATACTTGTAATTAAATTTGGCAAAACCATAAATATCCCTATAGTTAAAGCTAAAGATATTACTACAGCAATAGTCATCTCAACATCCGCAGCTTTTTCTTTAAATATTTTCTCTAAAAATGATTTTTTAGGATTTCCATCTTTATCCATTACTACTTCATCTTCAAAGAATTCTGCTGAATACATTAAAGCTCCTGTACCAATTTTAAGTGCATCAATCAAACCCACTACTCCTCTTATAAATGGAAGTCTGAATATTTTATGTCTTTTTGCAAGAGACTTAACTGGTTCTACTTTAAGTTCTATTTCTTTATTGGGCTTTCTAACAGCTATTGCTATTTTTTCAGGCCCTCTCATCATAACACCCTCTATAATTGCCTGACCACCAATGGTAGTTTTGTGTTTTGGCGACATAGAAGTGCTCTTTAACTTATTCATGTGTTCACTCCTCACTACTCCTAAAAAAATAAAGGTTAGATGCACATGCAACTAACCCGGTTGGCGGAGAAATTAATCCATATTGTATTTCTTTTTAAATTTCTCTACACGTCCACCACGTTCCATAAATTTTTGTTTCCCTGTAAAGAATGGATGGCACTCAGAACAAATTTCTACCCTTAACTCATCTTTAGTTGAGCCAGTTGTGAATGTATTGCCACATGCACAAGTTACGGTTACTTGTTTGTATTCTGGATGTATATTCTCTTTCATCGCGTTTCACCTCTCTCTAAGCTTTAAGTATCTATAATTTTAGTCACTATCTCATATAACCATTAAATTATAGCATAATACATAGAACAATTCAACTAAATCCAAACATTATTTCTAATTTTATCTATAAACTCATCATTGGATTTACTTTGGACGAGTTGCCCTATAAATGCTTCTGTTACATCTTGAGTACTAGTGTTGCCAAGTGCCTTTCTGATTGACCAAACAGTTTCTAATTCTTTTTGAGTCATTATTAAATCTTCTTTTCTAGTTCCAGATTTATAAATATCTATAGCTGGGAAAATTCTTTTTTCAGAAAGTTTTCTATCTAGATGTATTTCCATATTACCTGTACCCTTAAATTCTTCAAATATAACATCATCCATTCTACTTCCAGTTTCCACAAGTGCAGTGGCAAGAATTGTTAAGCTCCCACCTTCCTCAAGATTTCTGGCAGCACCAAAAAATCTCTTAGGCTTGTGAAGTGCACCTGGATCTAATCCTCCGGAAAGTGTTCTTCCCGATGCTGGAATTGTAAGATTATATGCTCTTGCGAGTCTTGTAATGCTATCTAATAATATTACTACATCTTTACCATGTTCTACAAGTCTTTTCGCTCTTTCAAGAACAATTTCTGCTACCTTAGTATGATTTTTTGGCAATTCATCAAAAGTTGAATATACTACATCGCCCTTCACTGATCTTTTCATATCAGTTACTTCTTCTGGTCTCTCATCTATAAGCAATATAATTATCTCTACTTCTGGATGATTTTTTGCGATTCCATTTGCAATCATTTTTAGAAGAGTAGTCTTACCTGCTTTTGGAGCTGCAACAATCATTCCCCTCTGCCCTTTCCCAATTGGAGCTACAAGGTCTATCATCCTAGTTGCATATTCTTTAGATTCTGTTTCTAATAACAAGCGTTCAGTTGGATATATTGGTGTAAGGCTATCAAAATTTGGTCTGTTAATCGCAGTGTTTGGAGGAAGGTCGTTTACTGCCTTTATATAAAGAAGTGCATTAAACTTTTCACTAGCCTTTGGAGGGCGAGTAATACCCGTTATCTTATCTCCTGTATCGAGATGGAATCTCCTGATTTGAGAAGGCGATATATATATGTCATCCTCCCCAGAAAGATAGTTATCTCTCCTTAAAAATCCATATCCATCTTGATGAAGTTCGAGTATACCTTCTGCAACATTTACATCTTCTAACTTATCCATTTCTTCTGATGCTTTATCAGAAATATCTTCTAAATCATCTAGTTCGCTATTGTTATGTCTTATTTTTTCTTGTTTCTCTTCGGATTCTTCTTTTTCTTCTTTTTCTTCCATTTCAGCTTCCTTATTGGCACTGTTTTCCAGAGCCAGAATAAGTTCATCCTTCTTTAACTTATAGTAGTTTGGAATGCCAAACGACTTTGCAATCTCTTTAAGCTCTGAGAGCTTCTTTTTCTTTAATATATCATGATCCAAGCTATCACCTCTTTTAATATATGGACTTTAAACAATTTATGTATTGGAAAAACTATTCTTGAAAAATTCTAATAGATATTTATATGGAAGAATTAATAGATAAGTTCGTAAAAAAAAATTGATACTACGGTTGCAGTATCAATTATATCATATTTTTATTTAAATACTAAGCATTAAATGGTTTTAGTCCTAAAATTTCTCTTGCCTCGGTAGGAGTTGCGATTTCTCTACCTAATTCTTTTGCAATTCTTACTACTTTTTCAACCATTTCACCATTGGATTTTGCTAAAACGCCTTTAGAAATATAAGTGTTATCTTCGAATCCAACACGAACATTTCCTCCCATAGCAATTGTCATAGCAGCTATTAAAAATTGATTCCTGCCAAGTGCAGCGGCTGTCCAAGTTGAACCCTCTGGAATACTATCTACCATAAATGCAAGATCTCTTGCTGTGGCTGACATTTGAACTCCTAACACAAAGTCAAAATGCATTGGTTTTTCTATAAAACCTTGCTTTTCAAACTTAATTGCATAGTCTATCATACCTTTATCAAAAACTTCAATTTCTGGTTTTATATTTCTTTCAATCATTATTTTACCAAAGTTCTTAATTGTATTTTCAGTGTTTACAAATATTTCATCTCCACCAAAGTTTAAGGTTCCACAGTCAAGAGTTGCCATTTCTGGAGATAATTCAGTTGGTTGAAGTCTCTCTTCATCAGTCATTCCTACTGCTCCACCGGTTGAAGGTTGAATGATTACATCGGGACATCTTCTTCTAATTTCATCAATACACTCTTTAAATCGAGCTTTGTTTTGTGTTGGCCTTCCATCATCTTCTCTTACATGCAGATGTATTATGCTGGCACCAGCTTTATAAGCTAATTCAGCTTCTCTACCGATTTCTTCTACAGTATATGGGATAGCAGGGTTTTGTTCCTTAGTAACCTCCGCACCACTAATAGCTGCAGTTATTATTAGCTTTTCCATTAATTTACCCCCCTTTTGTCAATTCACAATGGACGATTCACAAATCACAATTTAAAAAATTAGATTCAATAGCATTTCGGCCCAGCAAAACTAGCCTCTACGGTTTCTTGTCATCCTGAGCGTAGCGTGAGTATCTTTTTTTGTCTTTAATCTTTTCATTGTGAATTGTGATTTGCAATCTGTGAATTGTCCTTACTTTCTTTTCTTATCTTTTGTTACAACACAAGTTCCTTCTGCTCTACATACTACTAATGGTTCATCTAATACATCACAAGCTGAATCATTAATATCTGGTCTTGTAACAATTACTTTTCTTGCTTCAAAGCTCATTTTCCTAGATGTATTCCCTATTTTTGTTATTTCTCCTACCGCTTCAATATAATCTCCTGCAAAAACTGGAGCTGTAAATTCTACTTTATCATATGCAACAAATAGTCCTTCATCACCATCTTGCCTAATTAAAAGTTCAGTTGCAACATCTCCAAATAAAGCTAACATTCTGGCTCCATCAACAAGATTTCCACCATAATGTGCATCATGAGCACTCATTCTAAGTCTTATCATTACTTTATCCATCTTAATTCCTCCTCCTTAGGTAACTTTGTTTCAATTATAACATAGGCAGTATTTTTAAGCCATATACTCTAACTCACATAAAAATCTTAATATAGAAGCTTTAATTGAATAATTCTTAACAATTTGATATTATTAGCTTATATACTTATGTCAAAACTGATAGTGTAAATATTTATATAAATTTTCAAAGGAGGGTATTATGAAACTTAGAGGTAATGTTTTAGTCGCACAAGGTGGAGGCCCTACAGCTGTAATAAATCAATCACTTATAGGCGTTGTTTTAGAGTCAAGGAAATTCCCACAGGTTGAAAAAATCTATGGAGCGCTTCATGGAGTCTCTGGTATTATCAATGAAGAACTTTTAGATTTAACTCAAGAAACAACTAACAATTTAGAAAAAGTAGCTTGTACACCTTCTTCTGCTCTTTATTCAACTCGGGATAAACCAGATGAGGAATACTGCGACAAAATTTTTAAAGTTCTTGAAGCTCACGATATAAGATTTTTCTTCTATATAGGAGGGAATGATTCTGCAGATACCGTAAGAATAGTCAATGAAAAAGCACGCGTATCTGGGTATGAACTACGAGCTATACATATACCAAAGACAATTGATAATGACCTTTTAGTAAATGACCACTGTCCAGGTTATGGTTCAGCCGCAAGATTTGTCGCTTCAGCTTTTATAGGTATTAATCTTGATGTAAAATCATTAGATGGGGTTTATATAGGAGTAGTCATGGGCAGAGATGCCGGATTTTTAGCAGCATCTTCTGCAATGGCTCAAAAATATCCCGATGATGGTCCTCACCTAATCTACTTACCTGAAAGACCATTTATAATTAAAAACTTCTTAAACGACGTTGATAAAGTCTTTAAAAAATATGGTAGATGTATTATTGCAGTCTCTGAAGGAATCCGAGATGAAGAAGGAACTCCTATGATTGCTCAACTTTCTGAAGATGTTGAAAGAGACAGTCATGGTAATATTCAGCTTTCAGGAAGCGGTGCATTGGGGGATCTTTTAGTACATACAATAAAACAAGGCCTTGGGATTAAGAGAGTTCGAAGTGATACATTCGGATACCTACAAAGATCTTTTATTGGTGTAGTTTCAGACGTAGATCAACAAGAAGCTAGGGAAGTTGGGGAAAAAGCAGCACAATTCGCACTATGGAATAATGTAGATGGCTCTGTAACAATTCATAGAACTGGCCTATATTCTGTAGATTATAAGCTTTCTCCACTAAGTGATGTTGCAAAATATACTCAATCAATGCCAGATAAATTTATAAATGAAGAAGGTAACCATGTAACCGAGGCATTTAAATATTATCTGCTACCTCTTTTAGGTTCAGATATGCCTCAAGCACATAGAATCAGAGCACCAAAAGTTGCTAAAAAATTAAACCTAGAATAATCACTCTGTATTTTCGAAAAGCTGCAAGTTAAATCTTGCAGCTTTTTAAAATATAAGTATATAAACATGTATATATTATTCTTTAGTTTCTCATAATTTTAAACAATTTGTAACTAATGCGATCTCACATTGTGATAGACTAATATTGTGAATAATAGGGGGGTGTATTACACTGGAGAAGTTTATACAACTAAAAGATGTAAAAAAAATATATCGCATGGGCGATGAAAAAATAAGAGCGCTTAATGGAGTTAGCTTAGATATTGAAAGAGAAGAATTTCTTTGCTTGATTGGAACATCAGGCTCTGGTAAAAGCACCCTCTTAAATATGATGGCTGGCCTTGAAAAACCAACAAAAGGCGAAATTATAATCAATAATTTACATCTGGAAAAAATGAATGAAAGACAACTTACAAAATTTAGGCAACTTAATGTCGGATTTGTTTTTCAATCTTATAATCTTATTTCAACTCTAACAGCTCTTGAAAATGTTAGCTTGGTTTTAACATTTAAAGGCGTTGCAAAATCATTAAGAGAGAAAGCAGCCACCAAGATGCTTAAAAATGTTGGACTTGGAAATAGATTGCATCACAAACCCTCTGAAATGAGTGGTGGGCAGCAACAAAGAGTTAGTATTGCAAGGGCTTTTGTCAGTAATCCAAGAATAGTGTTTGCAGATGAACCTACTGGAAACTTAGATACCAAAACTACAAGTGAAGTTATGGATATAATAACTGGTATGGCAAGAGAATTTAAGCAAACCTTAATAATTGTTACTCACGACCCTGAACTTGCAGGATATACAAATAGAATTGTCCACTTAAGAGATGGACAGATTGAAAAAATTGAAATAAATGAATTGACATTAGGAGGCTTAAAAATTGATGAAAAAGTATAGTATTATTTTTATGGTTTTAGTATTAATAATATCTGGATTGCCAATGACAGCTTTGGCTACAGAACCTGCTATAGAAGTTGAACCATCATACGAAAGACCAGATTTAGTCGTTGTAAGTGGTAACTCTGTTACTACAGAAGCAGGTGATAGCTTTGATTTAGAAATTGAACTTAAAAACACTGGAGATGTAACAGCAAGAGATATTACTGCAACTCTATCATCGGATTCATCAGGTATGGTTTATACCGACAAAGATGCTTATGATGAAATTAAATCAATATCCTCGGGGAAAAAAGATGAGGTTAACTTCGATATTGAGGTAGCTGACAAAGCTCCAAATGGCTCATATTCTTTAGAATTAGATATAGTATATTACAATTCTTCTAATGAAAAATATGAACTTTCTAAAACTATTTATATTAGGGTTCTCGCAAAAGATTCCCCTGATTTAATAATCACTCGAACTGATATAATGCCTTCCTCACAAGTTAATCCTGGAGATCAAGTTATAGTTGGATTTGAAATTGAGAATACAGGCGATGGTTTAGCAAAGGATATTAGAGTTAGTCTTCCTGAATTATCAAAAGAAACCTTCTACTTAACTAGTGGGACAAGTAACAAACGAATTGATGAAATTAGAAGTGGGAAAAAAGGCTATGTTTATTTTGAACTTACGGCGGCTGCTAGTTTAAGCTATGGAAACTATGAATTAGAAGTTGATTTAAATTACAAAAATGATGAAAATGTAGAAAATGATAGTAAAGAGTATTTCTCAATTAATATTTTAAAATCTGACCCTAAAGCTGCTAAGTTAATAATCAAAAATATAGTATATCCAACAGGCACTCTTTATAAAAATCAGCAAGTTAAATTGACATTTGAAGTTGAAAATATTGGGCCAACTCCTGCACTTGATATAGAAATAAATGCTAAGAGTCAGGATGAGTCAGGATTAGTTTCAAAAACACTAGGTCAAGCAAAATACGATGCACTTAATCCTGGTGAAACTCTATCTTTCCAGTTTTTATTTATAACTACTGAAGGAGGGGAAACAAAAAACTACCCTATTGATATAACTGTAGACTACACCGATGAATTTGTTGATCCTGATTTAAGAGATTCACTTCTTAGAACTATAGGAATATTCTTATATAACAGAGATACTTCTGGGGATAATATATCCACTCCAAAATTGATTATTGATAGATATGACTTTTCACCTAGCATAGTAAAAGCTGGCGAAAATTTTCAAATGAATCTATCCTTCTTCAATACTAATCAATCTAAAAGTGTTAAAAACATCAAAATATTTTTAACTGCTGAGGAAGAAACAGATTCTGGTTCTGTTTTCACACCAGTTAATAGTTCCAATACGTTTTATATAGATTCCATAGCACCTAAGGGAAAGGTCGATAAAGTTATTACAATGTACACCATTCCTGATGCAAAAGCGAAAACTTATACTTTAACTGCGAATTTTGAATATGAAGATAGCGCAGCCAATACCTATACAGCTGAAGAGCTTATAGGCGTTCCTGTAGTTCAGCAATCAAAGCTTGACTTAGGTGAAATAGTCTATCAACCTGAAGCATATATTGGTCAGCAAACTCCAATATCAATCGAATTCTATAATACTGGAAAAGTAACCTTGTATAATCTTATGGTAAAACTAGAAGGAGACTTCCAGAGTGAAAATGGTCAGTATTTTGTTGGAAATTTTAATAGTGGCGCAAATGACTTTTACGAGGGTTATGTAATACCTCAGGAATCTGGCCAACTCGAGGGTAATTTGGTTTTTACTTTTGAAGACTCTACTGGTCAAGAACAAGAAATCAAAGAGCCATTTTCATTAAATGTTGTGGAAATGCCTCCAATGGAATTCCCAGATGGAGAAATTCCAGATATGGAAGAACCTTCATTAATGTCAAAAGTTATGAAATTCTTGATACCTGGGTTAATCTTGATTGCTGTGATTATTGGGGTTATTCTATTTAGAAAAAAAAGAGCAAAAAAACATGAGAAGGATTTGGAAATAGATGAATAATTTAGACCTTATCTTAATGGGAGTTAAAAATCTATGGAGAAGAAAGCTTAGAACATTCTTAACTGTTTTAGGCGTAATTATTGGCGCAAGTTCAATTATAGTCATGCTGAGTTTAGGTTTTGGATTATCTCAAGCCTTTGAAGATCAAATTGCTCAATGGGGAGATTTGACCACAATAAACGTTCATCAAAGTTGGAATGATCCATCTATACCCTCACCTAGTATTGGAAAAGAAGTGAAACTTGATGATGCAGCAGTTGCTTCATTTAAAATGATTCCGCATGTTACAGCAGTTAGTCCAACACTCGAAACCTACGGTACGGTTATAAACGGAAAGTATATCGCGGGTATTCCTATAAAGGGTATTGATCCTGATACAATGGAAGAATTTAGTTTCGAAATTGGAGAAGGAAGATTGCTTGAAAAAAATGATGAAATGACGATAATATTTGGAAGCGATATGGCACAGAATTTCTATGATCCAAATGCACGAATTTGGAGAGAAATAAAGGTTGATCTTATGAAGGACAAAATGAGCTTAACCCTTGACCCAAACTATGGATATAACGATCCTAATGCTGAAAAAATAAACTACCCTGAGTATAAGTTAAAGGTTGCTGGAGTTTTAGCACAAGGGCAAAACTGGGAACATAGCTATGGAGTTTGGATGCCTATAAGCCAAGTACAAAAACTAATTAAAGAAAAAGAAAAAATTGAAAAAGTAAGACCTCAACCTGGTCAAAACAATTCTTCTGTATATCAACAAATTGACGTCAAAGTTGATGATATGAAAAACGTAGCTGATGCCCAGCAAACTATAAAAGATATGGGCCATGAAGCATATAGCTTAAATGATCAGCTTGAATCTATGAAAGGGACCGCTGGAGTAATTCAACTTGTACTAGGCGGAATTGGAGCCATTTCTTTACTTGTAGCTGCAATTGGTATCACTAATACTATGGTAATGAGTATCTACGAAAGAACGAGAGAAATTGGTATTATGAAAGTAATTGGAGCTTCAATAAATGATATCAAAAAATTATTTATTTTTGAATCTGCTCTTATTGGAGTTTTGGGTGGAGTAATTGGAATTTCTTTTAGCTTTTTACTCTCATTTATAATCAATAAATTTAGCTATGTATTTGGAAATTTCTTTGGAACTGGTGGAGAAATTAAAATCTCTATTATTCCAATTTGGTTAGTATTTGCTGCACTCGCTTTTTCTGCCTTAATAGGAGTCGTTTCCGGATATTATCCAGCAAGGCGAGCTATGAATCTTTCCGCAATTGAAGCAATTAGAACAGAATAAGCCTGAAAAGGCTTATTTTTTTGTCACGATATCTTAATATAGAATAGGCATCTTCAGTAGTATAATGAGATTAAGACATTAACTTGAGAAAGGAGATAGAACTTTGACTAAAAAATTAATATTTATACTATCTATAGCTTTGCTATTTTCTCTTATTCCTAGTTTTAATTCCTATGCTGATGAAGTGCTAGCACCTGAAGTTTTAAAAGACCTTGGAGTATTAAAAGGCGATAGCTATGGTAATTTAATGCTTGATAAGCCACTTAAAAGACAAGATATGGTTGTACTTTTAAGTAGACTTTATAAAGAAGAAAATAAAGCTAGTAATTACCTAATGCCCCCTGACTTTAACGATTTGAATGCAACAAATTCATATTATCACAGCTATATCAAATGGGCTACAGATAAAAATTTGATTATTGGCATGGCAGGAAAACGATTTGGTTTTGGGGAAGATGTAAAGGTTCAAGATTTTCAAGTTGTTTTATTAAGGGTACTAGATTATAAAGAGGAATCAGGAATCTATACATCAGTGCCTGAAATAGCTACAAAATTGGGAATTATGAAAGGACTTGACTTAGATCCATCTTCAGAACTATTAAGAAAAGATATGGCTTATATGACATTAAATGCACTCCAGTTAAATAAAAAGGGTAGTCCACTTACTCTAGCACAAATCCTTGAACTTGACTTAAAGATTTCTTCTCCAAAAGAAGAATTACCTAAAGAAGAAATTGAGGAAGAAACAAAAATAGAAACTAGTCCTAAAGAAGATGTTATGGAAATCAGAAAAGAAATTCAAAATTTAACTCTATAACCAAAATAAAAAGTTCGCCTATTAAGCAATTTTGCTAATAGGCGAACTTTTTATTAATCTGTTTTTATTATACTCTGAAGTTTTTTATTTATTATCTGATCAAGTTCCGCCTCTGTTATATCCATCATTATTTCTATTCCATCTTTAATAGTATCTATAGCATAAATATGGAAATTATTATCGGCAACCGCTTGGATTACTTCATCTTTTAACATAAGATTTTTAACATTTGTATTCGGTATTACTACGCCCTGTTCGCCAGTTAATCCGATTAGTTTACATACCTGATAAAATCCTTCAATTTTTTCATTTACCCCACCAATTGGTTGAATTTCTCCCTTCTGATTTACAGACCCAGTAACAGCTAAAAATTGCTTGATAGGTACTTCAGCAATAGATGAAAGAATAGCATATAATTCTGTGCTTGATGCGCTATCTCCATCTATAAATGAATAGCTCTGTTCAAATCCTATGCCTATAGTGAGTCCTAGTGGAGTTTTCTTAGCATACTTTTGGCCTAGATATCCACTCAGAATAAATACACCCTTATCATGGATCCTACCACTTTGTTTGGACTCTCTTTCAATATTTATTATGCCTTCTTCCCCCGCATAAACGGAAGCAGTAATCCTACTTGGTTTACCAAATGAATACTCTCCTGTACCCATTACAGCAAGGCCATTTATCTGCCCAACCTCATAACCTTTTATATCCATAAGGAGCGTACCATCGATAAACATTTCATTTAATCTTTCCTCATACTTATTTGATCTATATACCTTCTCTTCAATTGCCTTTTTAATATGACTTTCATTCACTACTTCTAGCTTTTCTTCTTTCGCCCAAAAATCAGCCTCAAATAATACTTCTATTATATGGTTAAACTGAGTACTAAGCTTAAGCTGATTATCTGCTAGTCTAGTACTATAATCAACAACCCTTGCAACTGCGGCTTTATCAAAATGTCTTATTCCATTTTCTTCAACTGAATTTGCTATAAACTCTGCCATTCTATATATATTTTCCTTGTTTTTATCCATAACAACATCAAAATCAGCCATAACTTTAAAGAGTTTTCTAAAATCATCATCATAATTATAAAGTAAACTATAGGTGTATTCATCCCCAATAATTATTACCTTTACATCAAGTGGTATTGGTTCGGGTTTAAGTGATGAAGTTATAGTCATACCTGTTAATCGATTATAATTTTCAATATTTATTTCATTTGTTTTTAAACTCCTTTTTAACATTTCCCAAGATATAGGATTGTTAAGAATCTCTTTCATCTGAAATATAATATATCCCCCATTTGCCTGGTGTAGAGAACCTGGTTTAATTTGAGTAAAGTCCGTAGTTAAAACCCCCATCTGACTTTTATACTCAATCTGTCCCATAATATTATTATAGACTGGATTCGACTCATTTATAATTGGCGCACTCTCTAGCTGACTATTATCGATAAATAAATTCACCTTATATCTTAAAAAGAAATTGTCACCAGAACCCTGTGGCATCTCAAAAAACGATATGTTCTGTGGCTTTTGATCCACTTTAAAGCTATCTATATTATCAAGGATATCTTTTTCCATCTCATTTATATAAATTGCAGTAGTTGGTCTTACTCCATATTTATCTAAGAGTTTTCTAATGTCATATTGTATCGTTTCTTGAACTATGCTTTGTTCAAGCTGAATAATATCATTATTTAAGTTCTCATCTAATACTCTAAGGTCGTTAAACTCTTCAACACTTGCAATCCTAAGTTCTTCATACTCTTCCATAAGTGTTTCTCGTTCTTCTAGACCTAACTCATCGTATTCTTTTTCATTTATTGGTTTGCCATCTTTTAGAGGAATTGAAATTAATCCTTGATCACTAGAAGTATAAGCAAAATTATACTTGGCTGATTTTTCATTTAATTTCTTCAATAATTCACCTTTATCTTGATTGAAAATCTTTAATAAATCATTCTTCCTAGATTCATATTGAATACCAGAAAATGTTTGCGGGATAATTCTCTTGAAATTTTCTATAGTTTCTTCTAAGTCTTTTTTAAAAAGTTTCCCCTCTCCAGTTTTAAAAGAAAGGGCTTTGGGGAATTCTTTATGCTCAAAATTATATACATAAACCCAATCCTGAGGCACTGGCCGATCTTTTGCAAATTCTTTGGCAATAGAATAGGTGAAACTACTCCTCCCCGTTCCACTTAGACCTGCAACATAAATATTATAACCTTTCTTTTGCATTCTAAGTCCAAAGCTTAAAGCTTTAGTACCTCTTTCCTGACCAATTATACCTTGTATCGGTTTAATATCTGCTGTGGTATCAAATTCTAAATTAGCAAGTACGTCATTACTTTTTAGTTGTTCTGTCTCTAATCTAAATTTGTTTTTCAATGAAAATTCCCCCTTTATATGCTTCTCTTATAAATTCTTATACCCTTAAGAAAAGTATAAAATCACTGGTTGGTATAGAAATCAGCACCTAAAACCGTCATTGATAAATCAACGTATAAAAATATACTCCTTATCTTCATAGATAAATCTATTAAAAGACAAGAAGCAGATTTTTGTTTATACTCTATAAGGAGACTATTTTAATTTCACTTATTCTATATTTTCATTATCCTACCCTAAAACTACTTTTACTATTCTCCACCTCCAATAAAAATGAAGTCCACATTTAAGTACTCCTTCATTAAGATAATTAAGTCCATCATATTAGTGTCTTTGTCTAGGGTTCCTATAAAATTTCTGGAGTATGTCTGAATTTCAATTCCAGGGTTTTTTAGGTCATCTACTAGGATAGCTGTAATATCTTTATCTAAAATTTGAATGCTTTCAATGTCAGAATTATTAAGTGGAATCAATGTCATTTTATGCTTTTCGATTTTTATATTATATGCCGTCTTTTTATAAAACCCAGTTTGAAGATTAAGTTTGTAGTCCATTGGACATCACCTCTCAATTTGAGTATATATAAAAATACAATAGTTTTGTTGGTGTTTTGTTATTTGTCAATGACATATGCTGGCACTTATAATGACACAATTATTAATTCCCTTAATTCTGGGCATAAAAAAACTCCCTATAAGGGAGTTCTTAATAAAACGAACTTAAAAGCAAAGGTGCTACCATTGCTACCGCAATGATTCCAACAATCACTAACATCACTATTCTTTTATTTCTTATATTCATCATTTTATCATCTCCTAAAATGTTCTATCTTTATTCTATACTTTCTTTAAACTCTTTTCAATATTATTTTCCTTATTTCTATTTATATATTGAACAATACTTAAAATAATTGCAATGGAAAGAGCAATTGTTGAAATAAGAAAAGGTATCTTTGATCCAAAGTCATATGAGAATCCTGCAACACTAGAACCTATCATTTCTCCTAAAGCTTTTACTGCAGTAAATAACCCTGCCATAAACCCTGCACCCTGAGCTGATTTCTGTACTGCAAAGTTTTGAAGCAAGGGAAATAATATAGTATGCATTGTAAAATAGAATAAACCCCAAAGCATAAATGGGTACATTGAATCATTTAAAAATATCATTGTGGCACCCAAGAGGGCTAGTGAAAGTACAGCTCTTAACGCGGTTTTAAGTTCTCTTTTCCTTACTATCCATACATTTATAGTAAGATTTGCCACAAGTCCTATTAAACCAGTTGCTGCCTTCCAAATTCCATTTACTATAGGTTCAAAATTTAACTCTTCTCTTAAATAATAATTAAAAGCATTATTATTACTCGAGAAAGCTATGAATACAAAGAATGTTATTCCTAAAAATACAACTATCCATGGAGTAAATATCTCTTGTGATTTCTCCTTATCTCGAAGTATATTCCATATAAATTGTGGTTTTGATGTTTTATCCTTTTTAGCTTCATTAGATTCTTCTAGAATAAATCTCATTAGAAAACTAACAACTATCATGGTGGTACCTTGAATATAGAATACATATCTTACGGGTAGATACCCCAAAGCTCCACCAATAAGAAATCCTATTGCCATAGTTACGCTCATCAATGCTGAATAAGCTGCAATTCTCTCTCCTCTTTTAGCTGTATCACTTACATCAACTATCATCGCCATAAGTCCAACCATAAATCCACCACTAAAAATTCCCGCAATAGCACGAGTGAGTAATATTTGCCAAACAGTTCCTGATAAACCAAACGCTATTTGACTCATTCCATAAAATAAAGTTGAATAAACTAGCGTTTTTTTTCTACTATAATTATCTCCTAAGCTTCCCCATATTGGGGATGTCAAAAAAACTGCAAAGACCATTACTGCAAAAGATGTCCCAAATAAATGGTTTGGTAAGTTTAGCATTGTAAAGAACTTTGGTGTGTTAGGATGATGAAAATTTGCTGTTATAAAAACAAAAGCTGCCATCAGCATTGTCTTTTTATATTTAGTGTTCAATTTAGCCCTTCTCTCCTATGCATAATAAACTTTATTTTAACATATATTTCACTTTATAACAAATAAAAGGCAACCCCGAAGGATTGCCTCTTTATCTTAATCTATTATTCTACGATTTCAGCTAAACTAAAGTCAATAGTTCCAAGAACTGATCTATCCCATCCTTGAAGTTTTGGAGAAACTAAACATACATCTGTATAATGATATACAGTTATAATTGGAAGTTCAGTCATTAATATATCTTGTGCTTCATACAATGCCTCAAAATGCTCTGCGCCTCTTGTTTTAGCAGCAAGTGAAAGCAATTCGTCATATTTTGCATTGCTATAATTTGGATCATTATAATCATTCTCTGTTGTGAATATTGCTAATAATCCCATTGGATCCATAAAGTCTGTTAACCAACCACCTCTAGCTATTTGGTAGTCGCCAGCTTTTCTAGTATCTTGGAATACTGCCCACTCTTGGTTTTCAAGATTAACTTTCATTCCAAGATTAGTTTTTAGCATTTCTTGTACTAGTTCAGCAACTTGTTGGTGTCCTTCTGATGTGTTATACATAATTGTAAATTCTGGGAAACCTTCTCCACCTGGATACCCTGCATCAGCAAGTAGTTTTTGTGCTTCTTCTACTTTACTAGCATCGTTTACTAATCCATAAGTGCCAGATTTTTCAAAGAAATCATTTCCTTCGTTATCTAAGAATCCTGGAGGTACAAACCCAGTTGCTGGTACTTGTCCAGATCCCATAGTTTCACAAATTAAATTTCTATCAATTGCTAAATTCATAGCTCTTCTTACATTAACATCTTGATATAAATCAAGATCCATATTGATATTATAGTAGTAAGTCCCTAGTAATGGGAATACATAGAAATTTGGATCTTCAGCTATTAATGATGAAACCTCTGCTGGAGGTACATCTGGTAAGAAATCTAGCTCTCCACTTTGGTATGCTTGATAAGCTGTTGCTTGCTCATCAATGAATTTACCTTCTATTCTATCAATTTTCACTTCTGCTGCATTCCAATATTCTGGGTTTTTAACAAGTGTTAATCCGCCACCAATTGTGTAATCAGTTAAAACAAAAGGTCCATTAGATACAACTAAAGCAGCATCTTTTGCCCATGCTCCATCAGGTCCAGCTTCAACAGCTGACTGCTTGGTTGGCATAAAGTGGTAGAATGAAAGCAAGCTTACAATATAATCAGTTGGTGTTTCAAGCTTAACTTCTAGAGTGTAATCATCTGGTGCACTTATTCCTACATCATCAAGTGATGCGCCATTAACAGCATCAAATGCTCCTACAATATTTGTATATTCCCAAATCCACGCATACTCAGATGCTGTAGCTGGATCCATTCCTCTTTTCCAAGAGTACACAAAATCGTTAGCTGTAAGAGGAGATCCATCTGACCAGTTAGATTCTCTTAAATTGAAAGTAACTGTTAAACCATCTTCTGAGACTTCCCAAGTTTCAGCAATACCAGGATATACAGTACCACTTTTTTCTCTTACAAGACCTTCAAATGTCTGGTTTATAACGTCTCCACCATCACTTGCACCGTTAAGTACAGGGTCAATAGTTTTAGGGTCTGCTCCTACGTTCCAATTAAATACTGACTCTGCTGCTGGTTCCGCAGGTTCTACTGCTGGTTCTGTTCCAGGGTCAACTGCTGGTTCTTCTGCTGGCGCGCTACATCCTGCTAGCATTATTGTAAACACCATAGTCAATACCAAGAAAAGTGCTAATAATCTTTTATTCATTTTTTCCCCTCCTCGTTGATTTAATATCATCTATTTAAACTAGGCAATCCTAGAATAAACCACTTATATCTGCTTTAATACTACAATTTACTATATTATACCACAATTTCTTTATTTGACAAGATGACAAGCTACAAAGTGGCCTGGTTCAACCTCTCTAAGCTCTGGAGTTACCTCTGTACATATATCCATCTTATATCTACATCTTGAGCTGAATCTACATCCAACAGGTGGATTTATTGGGCTTTTTACATCTCCCTGCAGAATTATCCTTTTGCTCATGCTATGGTGCCTTGGGTCAGGAACTGGAATAGCCGAAAGCAGTGCTTGTGTATAAGGATGGAGTGGATTGTCATAAAGCTCCTCACTTGTTGTAATTTCCATCATCTTACCTAGGTACATAACCCCAATTCTATCTGATATATGCTTAACCATTGATAAATCATGTGCTATAAAAAGGTAAGTTAGTCCCATATCATTTTGTAAATCCTCAAGCATATTAACAACTTGAGCTTGAATAGATACATCAAGTGCTGAAATTGGCTCATCACATACAATCAAGTCTGGTTCAACAGCTAAAGACCTTGCAATTCCGATACGTTGCCTTTGTCCACCAGAAAATTCATGTGGATATCTGCTTGCATGTTCTCTCTTTAGACCTACTGTTGTTAAAAGATTATATATTTTTTCTAGCTTCTCATCACCCGAGTATAATTTATGAGTTTCAATTCCTTCTCCAATGATTTCTGCAATTGTAAGTCTAGTATTTAATGAAGCATATGGATCTTGAAATATCATTTGGAGTCTTTTCCTATAATTCAACATTTCTTTTTGTGATATCCTTGTAATATCTTCACCATCATATATTATACTTCCATCTGTTGGATCATAGAGTCTTACAATACATCTCCCAAGTGTTGATTTTCCGCAACCTGATTCTCCTACAAGTCCAAAAGTTTCACCTTTATATATATCAAATGATACATCATCTACTGCTGTAAGGTAGGCTTTTTCTTTTTTAAAGAAACCTGTACTTACATCAAAATACTTCTTTAAGTTCCTTAACTCGAGAAGCGGCTTTCTTTCTTCCATCTATAAAGCCTCCTTTCTATATCCTTCAACCTCTGGTGCATCCTTATGAAGTAACCAACATGCTGAAGTATGGTTTTCGCCAGCTTTAAACATCGGTGGCGCTTCCTCTGTACATATCTGCATTGTATGCGGACATCGAGGTGAAAATGGGCACCCCTTAGGTGGTGCTAATAAATCTGGGGGTGAGCCTGCTATAGGGTTTAATCTTCCCTTTTCATGTTTATCCATACGAGGAACAGATTTTAAAAGTCCCACTGTATAAGGGTGCTGTGGACTATCAAAAATATCTAGTACAGTACCTTTTTCCATTGGCATTCCACCATACATTACTATCAAATCCTTGCAAGTTTCTGCAATAACCCCTAAGTCATGTGTAATAAGTATGATTGCCGTATCTAACTTTGTTGAAATATCTCTCATTATATCCAAAATTTGTGCTTGTATAGTAACATCAAGTGCCGTTGTTGGCTCATCTGCAATAAGGAGCTTTGGATTACATGATAAAGCTGTTGCAATCATTACTCTTTGTCTCATACCACCTGAAAACTCATGTGGATATGATTTTATTCTTCCCTTTGGCTCTGGAATCCCAACTAACTCTAACATTTCTATAGCTTTTTGTATAGCTTCTCTACGATTTAGCTTTTGATGTCTTCTTATTACTTCAACCATTTGATCTCTTATCCTAAATACAGGATTTAAAGAAGTCATAGGATCCTGGAAAATCATAGCTATATCGTTCCCTCTCATATTTGACATCTTAGAATCACTATAATTAGTAATGTCTTCTCCGTCAAAAATAATTTGGCCTTCCTTGATTTTGCCTGGATGATCAATCAATCTAATAATAGAAAGTGCAGTAACACTCTTTCCACTTCCTGACTCTCCAACAATCCCTAAAACATCTCCTTTTTTAAGATTAAAATCAAGGCCTCTAACCGCTTGAACCTCTCCAACGTGAGTATAGAAAGATGTTTTTAAATTTTTTACTTCCAATATATATTCGTTATTTTTTTCCATATATTATCTCCCTATCCTTTTCTCAATCTTGGATCAAGCGCATCTCTTAAACCATCACCAATAAAGTTAAATGCTAACATCGTAAATGCAATTGACAATGCTGGGAAGAACAATTGATAAGGATATGTTGTCAATCCAGATAATGCTGCGTTTGCCAATGTACCCCAAGAAGCCTTCGGTGCTGATACTCCAAGACCAATGAAGCTTAAAAATGCCTCTGTAAAAACTGCTGATGGTATCATCATAGCTATAGAAACAATTATTGGACCCATTGCATTAGGTATTAAATGTCTAAATATAATCTTTGCCTTCGATACTCCCATTACTCTAGCTGCAAGTACAAATTCCTGCTCTTTTAAGGAAAGCATCTGACCTCTTACAAGTCTCGCCATAGATACCCAATAAACACTAGCTAATGCTATGATAATATTCCATAATCCACCACCTCTAAACCAAACCATTAAGAGGATTACATAAAGTACTAACGGTACAGAGTTTATGATATCAACAATTCTCATCATTATATTGTCTACTCTTCCACCCTCATAGCCTGATATTGAACCATATATAACTCCAATAAATAGATTTGCAATTGTGGCAATAAAAGCTACAAGAAGTGATATTTGTGCTCCATACATAACTCTTGTAAGTAAATCCCTGCCAAGTGAATCGGTACCAAATAGATACACCTTATTCCACTTTGTAGCAACAGGCTGTTCTACTACTTGGCCATTATATTCAATAGTAAAATCATAATCATAACCCTGTTTACTAGGTAATATGTTATAGGAAAAATCTAGTTTTACTTCTTCCTCTCCTAGATCATATGTGTATATTTTATTTATCATATCCCTTTTAAGAGGGTTTAAATTAAGTCTATCAATTAATGTTCCATCTTCTTCTACTAAAAACATATTGTAGTCATTTGAAACATAAAAGTACTTATCCCCTGCTTCATATAATTCTAATCTAGGTGGTAAGTTTTTGTACTTATTTACTTGATCAGAATATGAAAAATTTGTAAACTTAGGCCCTGCAAATCCAAATAAAATTATAAGCACAACTGTGAACATTCCAATAACAGATAATTTATTCTTTCTAAGTCTTCTCCACGCATCTTGCCAGTAAGTAAGACTTGGTCTTATTGCTTCAGTATCTTCTCCTGTTTTTTCTATAAATACAAATTTTTCTTTTGACATAAGTCTATTCACCATCCCCTAGCTTTATTCGTGGATCTATCCATGCATATGCAATATCTACAAAGAAAATTGTTATCAAATAAAATACTGCATAAAACACAGTAATACCCATTATAGTTGTATAATCTCTATTTGTAACACTTTCAACAAAATGACGACCAAGGCCAGGAATTGCAAATATCTTCTCCACTACAAAGGAGCCTGTTAATATTGCTGCCACCATTGGTCCTACATAAGTTACCACAGGTATAAGTGCATTTCTTACAGCATGCTTCATTATTACTGTGAATTCTTTGATTCCATTTGCTCTTGCAGTTCTAATATAATCCTGCCTTAACACTTCAAGCATACTTGATCTTGTAAGTCTAGTTACAAAAGACAGTGAATAACCTGCTAATGCTATTACTGGTCCTATATAACTTGCAGGTGAACTTAAACCAAAACTTGGTATCCACCCGAGCTTCCCTGCAAAGAAATATATTATAATCGTGGCAATTACAAAACTTGGGACTGTTATCCCCAGTGTGGCCATAAACATTACAAAGTAATCTATTGGTTTATTCTGTTTAAGAGCTGAAATTACCCCCAGTGGTATCCCCAATACAACAATTAGAAGAGATGCCAGTAAACCTATTTTAGCTGATATAGGAAATCCTGATTCTATTAAGTCGTTTACAGATGTACCAATTTTTGAATATGATGGGCCTAAGTCAAATGTTACTAATCCCTTCATATACTTTAAGTATTGTACAGGCAATGGATCATCTAAATTGTATTTTTCATTTAAGGCACGCATGATTTCATCCGGTACTGGTCTTTCTCTAGTAAAAGGACCTCCTGGAATAGAGTGCATCATTGTAAAGGTCAACATAGTAATTAAAATTATTGTAATTATCATTGAAACAATGCGTTTTAAGTAGAATGATTTCAAAAGTATTACTCCTTTCTATGTAATTTCTTGAGTACCGTTACTCTTTATTATTCTATCATCTTTATTGGATTATTCAAACTACTTTTTTCTTAACAAAATTTATTTCGTAGGCATATAATCCTTAATTTTAGTCATTTATCGCAGTAGTCAAATACACTTGACAACGATTTCCTAACATCTGTAACCCTTTCTTTACTTTAAACCAATATTACTGTAATTTAAAAATTTATATTAAAAAAATCCCTACCCAACTTGTCGAGAAATTTTAAATACAATTGACAAATCACAAATCATATTCTATCAATTGAATATATCAAAATCAAAGATGGAGATACGCACAAAATCTTGGACAAAATAGTCTAGAGGGGATAGAAAGACCCTTCGTTACACTCAGGATAGCTGAGATTCAAGTCAAAATTAAAAGAAAGATCCTCACGCTATGCTCAGGATGACAAATGTTTTTGTCATCTGAGCTTATCGAAGATCTTTCTTTTTGTATTTTCCGGGCGAGCAAAGCTACGTCCCTATTTTTTTACTCTATCTTTTCATTGTAATTTGTGAATTATGCTCTGTGAATTGATTTACACCGCGCAAGGACTATACCCACATTCCTGACACTCGGCACATCCACCTGTATGATTTAATGTTCCTCCACACATTGGGCATGTATCAGGATCTGCTTTTAATTGTTCTTGAGCAAGTCTACTAATCTGTTCCTGAAGTTCTTCTATCTTATCTAAGTTACTCTTATTATTATTTGTAATTAAAATACCACTTCTTGCACAGCCATCTCTATATATGGTTATTCCTTTTAATCCTTTTTCCCATGCATAAAGATACAATGCTTCTACATCTTCAACACTAAATTCATAGGGTACATTTACAGTTGAAGATATGCTTGCATCAATATATTGTTGCCATGTTGACTGAACTTCAATTCTTTCTTTATATTCTAGGTTTGAAGTTGTTATTATAAAGTCTGGTAACTCCTCTTCATAAGAAATCCCATTTTCATCCATATACTCTTTTATTATTGAGGTAAATACCTTGTAATAAGTATCTTCACTATGAAGCGACTCTGATTTTCTAGTATAAGAAACTTGGAATATTGGCTCAACGCCATTACTACATCCAATTAATGTTGATATAGAACCAGTTGGAGGTATTGTTAAAAGTTGAGAATTTCTTAGTCCATGCTCTTTTATAAGCTCAATAACATCTCTATCTGCATTTTCTTGAATGAATTTTGATTCTAAAACTGCATCAAGATCAAATCTTGGGAATGGGCCATCTTTTTCTGCTAGCATTGCTGAAGCTCTTAGTGCTTCATTTATCATTGTTCTACCCATTTGATGAATTAAGGAAAGAGATTCACTACCACCATATTTAATTCCCATTTTTATAAACATATCTGCTAGACCCATTATTCCAAGTCCAATTTGTCTAAGGTCTCTTGACATTTCTCTTTGTTGAATCAATGGATGTAGTTCCATATTTTCATCAAGAACTTCATTTAAATAGATTACTCCATTTCTAACAAGCTCTCCAAATTTTTCAAATTCAAATCTAGCATATTTGGTAAATGGATCTTTTACAAAATTACTTAGGTTTATAGATGAAAGATTACAGCTACCAAATGCAGGAAGAGTCTCTTCTGCACAAGGATTAACTCCTGCAAATTCAAATGTCTTATCATTACTCATCATATGCCATGAATCGATATTATCTTTATATAAGATTCCAGGCTCCGCCATATTCCAATTGTTTATAGCAAGTTTTCTAAATAAATCTCTAGCTCTAATTGTATTCTTGATTTCTTCTCCAGTTGATTCAACCTTAAAATATAATTCATAGTCAAGGTCATCTCTTACAGCCTCCATAAATTTATCATCAACATTTACAGATATATTAGCATAATTAACTTTCTTAAGGTCATTTTTAACATTTATAAAATCTTCAATATCAGGATGATTGCAATCTAAATTGAGCATTAATGCCCCTCTACGACCTCTCATGCCAATAAGGCCTGTTACCATTGAATAAAGATCCATAAAGCTTACTGCACCAGTAGTTGTAGCAGCTGCATTATTTACTCGTGATCCCTTTGGTCTTAACTTTGATAATGTAAGCCCTACTCCACCGCCATATGAATAAGTACGTGCTAAATACTTTGCTGTATCAAAAATAGATTCAATATTATCTTCTACCTTAGGCATTACATAACAGTTACTGAGCGTAATTTTTCTTCCAAATTTATCTAATCCTCTGCCTGCTAAGATCCTACCTGCTGGCATGAATTTTTTATCTTTTATAGCTTTTTTAATCGGATTATTCCCACCACTTACTCTATTAAGAAAATCATCAAAACTCTCGGAGTCATATCTATACTTTTTTTCATAAATATCCCTTTGAAGATCAGTCATATTCCAACCTTGTTCTCTAAGCTTGGCTCTCTCTTCACGATATATAATATACTTCCTGGCAACTTCAGGTCTTGATTTCATTAATTCAATTTCTACATAGTCTTGTATTTCTTCAATATTAACAGACTCTCTACCTTCAAATACCAAAATAGCATTTTCACCAATCTGTTTTGCTAATTCTTTATCAATTCCTTTGTCAGTTTCATTCATAGCTTTTTCTACTGCAATAGCAATTTTGTCTGGTTCAAAATCTACAATTTGCTTGTTTCTCTTCTCAACCTTAAGCAATTTCAATGACCTCCTCCAATTCTAATGTTAAACATAGCAGATACTATATATAGTGCCTGGTGTGTTTCGCTTATACAACATATATACAATTTACCATAAATTCCTCCAAAATTCAAGAGCAAAAAATAAGATAATTAGATTGATTTTCTTGTGAAATTATGATATGGATAAGTTGAGCTAACTATTATTCTAAAGGAGGGGTTGTCCATGAATTATTTAACTTTACTTGCAGATACAGAAAATAATGATCAAATATCTATCAATGGAAAAACTGGGGCTTTATTATCGACAGCAATGGCTTGTGAAATAATGCAAATGGTTATTAAGCAGTCTCTAAATAAATTTTACGGTCTATCTGATATTCAATTTATGAAATTTTGGGACGAATTGCAACAATTAAAAGTTGACTTTACAATACTAAATAATGTTTTAAAAGAAGATTTAAACTCAATCTATTTCTTAAAAGACAAAGCTTATTTATGTAAAAGAGTTTATAGAATTGGTCTAATTCTAAAAAGCAACTCTAATAGTTTGCTATCTACTGACTTAAGCATAGCTATAAATCTTGCTAAAGTATCTTTAGATGGGCTTGTCTCAATTTTAAAAAACAACTTAAATCTAATAGAAAATAGTACTCTAAAAAAAGAACTAGAATCCCATATTGAGATTCTAGCTAAAGAAGACGAATTTCATCAAAAAATAATGAATTCTCCAGATTATTAGAGACAAATCACAATTCACAATTAAAAGATTTACCTGGATAAAAAAGCTTTGTGGTAAAAAGACTCGATTCTCACTAATTTCTTAAACCAATTTACTTGTTCTATTCTATACTATTCTATATCGAGTCAATTTTTCTTATAATCTTTAACATTCATTGTTTGTTTGTATTCTTCTAACTTTTTATACAGTGTATTTTTATCGGATAACATAGACAATACAGCTTCTGTAACTATTTAAAACTACTAAAATGTTTTTACATTTTTTTGATTTTTAGGGTATATTAAAATTGAGGTGAATTTATTGGACAATATAAATATTTTAGTAGTCGAAGATGAAAAAAATATTTCTGATGTAATAGTTGCATATTTAAAAAAAGAAAAATTCAATGTATTTGTAGCAACTGATGGTGAGAAGGCAATTGAATTATTTAATGAGAAAACTATCCATTTCATAATTCTAGATTTGATGATACCAATTTTATCCGGAGAAGAAGTATGTAAAAAAATAAGAGCTATATCCGATGTGCCAATTATAATGTTGACAGCTAAAACGGAAGAAGAAGATAAAATCACTGGTTTATCTATAGGTGCAGATGATTATGTATCAAAACCCTTTAGCCCAAGAGAATTAGTCAGCCGTGTAAAAGCATTGCTTAGAAGATCCTATAGAGATAACAGTCCACTAGCTGAAAGACTATATTTTAACAATGGAGATTTAGAGATTGAAGTTGACAAAATGGAAGTAAAAAAATCAGGCGATGGAATTAGTTTAACTTCAAATGAATTTAAAATTTTAATAGCATTGGTTTCTAATGCAGACCATATCTTGTCTAGGGAACAATTAATTGAAGCATCATTTGGATATGATTATGAAGGATTTGATAGAACTATAGATACACATATAAAAAACATTCGGTATAAGATCGAAAATAACCCAAAATCTCCAAAATATATACAAACCGTCTATGGGGTAGGTTATAGATTTAATCCTCAAAAATAGTTAAGTTTTATCTTATATTATTTCTCCATAAAATAAGAAAAAAACCAAGGATATTTAAAAGTCCTTAGTTTTTTTAAGTTTTGCTTATTTATTAATAATCATATCTACCCATCATTCCACGACCATATCCTCTACCTACTGACCCTTCATAGCAAGAGCCTCCTATATATCCACTTTCTTCATAGAATTCGTCCATTTCGGTAAAATGTTCTCTCCACTTAGTTGCTTGTTCTTCTGTGATAGTTCCATTTTTAAGAGCATTATTTACTCTTTCTTCTCTATACTCGATTCTTCCTTCTTGCCCCTCGTTTATCCATTGTTCTCTTTCTTCATCATTTAAATCTATCCCTCTATTAAATTCATTTCCATTCATATGGCCATATCCTCTTCCAAACGCGAATACATTCTTATTAGGTGAATCTGCATATACAGCAAATGCTCCTACTACCATTGTAAGTACCAATACTCCTATTACTAACATCTTTTTCAATCAAAACCTCTCCTTTCAACTTGTAACTTCATTATATAAAGTTATTGTGAAGGAAATATGGAGAAAATAAATTAAAGCAAAATAATCTTCACAAAAAACACAAAATTAACTGTTATAATATAATTATGTTGAAGGGAGGACGAAATGAAACTATCTAAAAGAATAATATTACTCTTTAGCTTTGCCATATTACTCTCTATTTTTATTGTAAGTTTAATTTCTAATTCAATGATAAATAATAGATTTGATAAATATTTGGTGGGAGAACAGAGAAAAAAGTTAGAACAGATAAGCGAAGAAATAAATCAATTATATGAAGAAAATGAATATAATTTGTATGAAAAACAGATTGAATCCTATGCATCTTTAGAAAATTTGAGTATAAAAATAGAAAATTTAGAAAACGAATTATTATATTCTTCTGATCAAATGAGTGGAATGGGCAACATGCATAGCAGAATGATGATAGAGCACGGAATGCCTGAAGGAGAGTATGTAGAAGATACATTTACTCTTTTTCAAAATAACGAAAAAGTTGGAACCGTAGTAATAGGATATATAGATAATTCATTTTTAACTGAAAGTGCTTTGATTTTTAAAAATACATTGACTAATATACTATTCATATCAAGTATAATCGCAGTAATTATTGGAATTATTACGAGTATTTTACTATCAAACAGCCTTACTAAACCACTTATAAATATAACGAAGACCTCCCTTGAAATACAAAAAGGGAATTTAAATAAAAAATCAGAGTTAAATACAAATATAATAGAAATAAAAGAACTCTCTAATAGTATTAATTATCTAGGTGAAACCCTTTCAAAACAAGAAAACATACGAAAGAAGTATGCTTCTGATATATCACATGAACTTCGAACTCCACTTTCAACTTTGAAGAGTCATGTAGAGGCAATAATGGATGGCATATGGGAACCTAGCAAAGAACATTTATCTATATTGATGAGTGAAATTGATAGACTATCTTCCTTAATAGATGACTTGAAAAATTCTTTTAACTCTAATGAACACGGTATAGTCTTAAACAAAACTAAATTTAATTTATCTGATGAAATAAAAGAAATAATCACAACTTTTATGCCTATATTTAATAAAGAAAATATATCTATTAAAGAAGACATAGAAAAAAACATTATGGTTTCCATGGATAAGGATAAAATAAAGCAAGTAATGTACAACCTTCTATCTAATTCTGTGAAATATATTGATAAAGAAGGCCAAATTTATATTTCGATTGCAAAAATCGAAACAAATAAAGTTATTATAATAGTAGAAGATACTGGTATAGGCATACAGCAAGAACACCTCCCGTTTATTTTCAATAGATTCTATAGAATAGATAAATCTAGAAACTCATACACTGGTGGATCAGGACTAGGATTAGCAATAGTAAAGTCAATAATTGAAGAACATGGGGGAGAAATATCAGTTAAAAGTGTATATGGTAAGGGTAGTGAATTTACTATATATTTACCAATAAATGAATAAAACCTAACTTCATTAATCTAAACTAAAAAGCTACCTAGTCTTTTAATTTTGGACTAGATAGCTTTTTGCATGGGAGGAATAATTTTGTGTATGGGCCTTCAAGTCCCATACACAAAACTATTCACACTCCCATTCATTATTTGAAAGTACTTAAATTTCTTTTCTTCCTAATATATTCTTCCTCATCTATCTCACCCTTAGCGAATCTTTCATTTAATATTTTCAAGTATGGATTGCTAGTACGTTGACTATCTCCTTTTTTATTCCTTCCTATCATATATATTGATATACCTATTAACAATAATAATATTATTGGAATTAGCCAAACAATCAACATATTAGATAATATATCTCTAAATCCATAATGCATACCATCATCCTTTCCAATAAAAGTTATTCAACTAAAAATTGACCCATCATTCCTGAATCTTCATGCTCTAATATGTGACAATGATACATAAATAATCCTTTCTTGCTAAACTTGACTAAAATTCTTACTTCTCCTCCATTATCTACCATTACAGTATCTTTCCAACCTCTTTCATTTAATGGAGGAATTTCGCCATTTCTTTCAATTACTCTAAATTGTACTGCATGGACATGAAATGGATGGGGAATGGAATTCATCATACCCATTCCACCCATACCTGCTGAATCATTTGTTATTATCCATTCTTCTAATTCACCTAGGTTTAATCTTTCATCTATCCTATCCATATTCATTTGTTTACCATTTATAGTTACCATCGGGCCCATTCCACTCATTATAAACTCTCTTGTTCGTACTACTTCATCTAAATCATAGTCAATTATTTCTACTAATTCTTTAGGGATATCTATATTTTTATTGCTTTCTTCTACTATATTTATAGTCATCAAATTATAATTAGCATCTCTAAAGGTTATTTTATCTCCTACACTATAATCAGAAAAATCTACTAGTATTTCTGCCCTTTCTGCTGGAGCGAGGAATACTCTATCCATTTCTATACTTTCTTTTAAAAAGCCTCCATCTGATGCTATTTGATAAAATTCTCTGCGGTCACTAAAGTTAAATTCATATGACCTTGCATTTGATCCATTTAAAAGTCTAAACCTAATCACTTCATTTTTAATGTCTAATTCGGGATTTATGGCTCCATTAATTAGAACTGTATCACCTAAAAATCCGTTCATTAAATCTCTTGTGTTCAAATTATAAGAAATATCACCATTATCTGTAAACCTCTTATCTTGTATTACTAATGGGATATCATTTATTCCATGTTCTTTTGGAATATTTAACTCTTTAGAATCTTCATCTTCTATATATAAAAGACCTGCGAGTCCTTTATATACTTGTTCTCCTGTCTTATGAAGTAAATGTGGGTGATACCAAAGTGTTGCTGCTGGTTGGTCTATTGTGAAGTAGGGCTGCCAAGTAGTATTTGGATCTATGACTTGATGTGGACCACCGTCCATCTCCGCTGGTACTATTAATCCATGCCAATGCACTGTGGTTGGCTCATCCAGTGCATTATCAATGTTTATCTTTACATCATCACCTTTATTTACTTTTATTATAGGACCTAAATAATCCCCATTATATCCTAAAGTATTCGTTTCATATCCTGGTATAAATTCTGTTTTCCCATATTGGACTTTTAAATCAAATTCTGCCTTACCTTCTTCAGGATTCTTATCCTCTAAAAGTGGTGGTATGGGCAACTTCTTACTACTTTCCTTTTCATCATTATTTAATGGTTCTTCTGTTCTGATATCATTACCTCCAAGTCCTCTTCCTATATCTGTAAAAAGATAACCTGAATACACTATTAGAAGGATTACAGAAACAGCTATAACTAAATACCATTTAATATTTTTATTCATAAAATCATCCCTCTTGACCCTTCAATTTATCTCTCTAATTTAAGAAGTTTTGCATTTATTGCTACTATTATTGTGCTAAGCGACATAAAAACTGCTCCGATTGCTGGAGAAATAATTATTCCAATACCCGATAGTACTCCTGCTGCAAGTGGTATTGCAATTACATTATATCCTGTTGCCCATATAAGATTTTGTATCATCTTTCTATAGGTAGCTCTACCAAAGTCAATTAGAGAGACTACATCTTCTGGATTAGAATTTACAAGTATTATATCTGCAGTTTCAGCTGCTATATCTGTACCAGACCCTACTGCAATACCTACATCAGCTTGTGCTAGTGCAGGTGCATCATTTACTCCATCTCCAGTCATGGCTACAAATCTACCTTCTGATTGTAATTCTTTAATCTTCTCTTGTTTTTGGTCAGGTAATACTTCTGCAAAATATCCATCTAATCCTAATTCTTCAGATACTTGTTTTGCTGTTTTTTCATTATCTCCTGTAAGCATCCATGTTTTAATTCCTTCTTTTTTCAGTCTCTTTATTGCATTATATGATTCTTCTCTTATTCTATCTGAAAGCCCTATTGCTGCAATTAATTTATCATCTACAAGTAAGAATACATCAGTTGATACTCCATGTGATGGGAGTTCTCTTGGAACTTCAATACTATTTTCTCTTAAATATCCAGGACTCACCACCATTATATCTTTGCCATCTATTGTCCCTTGTACACCCTTACCTTTTATGGCTTGGAAATTATCCACATCTAAGATATCTAAGTCCATTTCTTTTAGTTTATCTATTATACCTGTTGCAATTGGATGCTCGGAATTATTCTCAAGTGTTGCAGCCAATTGAATTACAGTTTTTTCATCATAACTTTCATCATATATTTCTATAAAGTTAGCTTTGAATTCACCCATAGTCAAAGTTCCTGTTTTATCAAATACTACTGTATCTATTTTCCTTGAATTTTCAAATTGGGTACGATTTCTTATTAATAGTCCATTTTTAGCTGATTGAGCTGTGGATGTTGCTACTACTAATGGTATTGCAAGTCCTAATGCATGTGGGCATGTTATTACCATTACTGTAGCCATTCTTGCTATGGCAAAGGCAAAATCTTTACTTATCAAATACCAAACAATTAAAGTAGTAAATCCAACTGTTAGCGATATAATTGTTAGCCAAAAAGCTGCTTTATCTGCTAAATGTTGAGTTTTAGATTTAGATTCTTGTGCTTTTTTAACCATATCTATAACTTTTGATAAATATGTGTCTTTACCTATATTTTTAACTTCTACTTCTAAGGATCCATCCCCATTTATGGAGCCCCCTATAAGCTTATCTCCTTCTGTTTTTTCGACAGGCTTAGATTCTCCTGTTAGCATTGATTCATTTATATAACTATTCCCTTTTACAATCATTCCATCAGCAGGGACTTTTTCTCCTGGCTTTATTAGTATTTTATCTCCAGTATTCAACTCACTTATATCCACATCTACTAGATCACTTTCTTTGAATAAATGAGCTGTATTTGGCATAAGTTCAGCTAGCTTGTCTAAAGCATTAGAAGCACTCAGCACAGAACGCATTTCTATCCAATGACCTAAGAGCATTATATCAATAAGTGTTGCTAGCTCCCAAAAGAAGTCATTGCCAAGAAGACCAAATACTGTGGCTGTACTATATAGATATGCTACAGAAATTGCCATAGCTATCAGAGTCATCATACCTGGTTTTTTTTCTTTTAATTCATCTTTTAACCCTTTTAAAAAAGGCCATCCACCATAAAAATATATAAATGTAGCAAGTGCAAATAATATATAATTACTTCCAGTAAAACTAATATCTATACCTATCCATTCCTGAACCATAGGAGAAAGGAAGAGTATAGGAATTGTAACAATTAATGATATTAAAAATCTCCTTTTAAAATCCACAATCATCATTTCATGATGATTGTGATGGTCTTTCTTATTCATTGAAAAGACTCCTTTCATGATTTATATGTTAAAGAAACTGTCTTAAAAAATTGCTTTAAGACAGTTTCTTTTTAGATTGAAGCTTCAATTGAATTTCTAAGGGATTCTTCAATCTTTTTTGCAACTTCTTTTAATTCAGGACTTTCGAATAATCCTATTAAAACTTCTGGACTTGTCATACCTATATATGTTTTATCATTTTCACTTCTCACTACCATTTTACAAGGGAGTACATATCCTATATGAATGTTTTGATCTAATACTTCTTTTGCTTGTTTTGGGTTACATACCTCAAGTACCACAAAATCCTCTTTAAATTCTAATTCTTTTTCTTGCAGTTTATCCTTAAAATTAAATTGCCATAATATTCCAAAACCATTTTCTTTTAAATTGTTTTCTAAAGATTTAATTGCATCATTTAGATTTTTATCTGTACTTTTTTCATAAACTACATTCATTATTTTATCTCCTTAAATTTTCAAAGTTAATATCACTCTTTCAATTTATTCAATTTACTTCTATATTCTTCTTCTGATATTTCTCCTGAAGCATATCTTTCTTTTAATATTTCAATTGCTCTATTTGGATTTGAATTTGAATTTGGATTGCTGTTATTTTTAGAATTTTTCATTAACATTCTAGCTATAAATATTACTACTACAACTATTATTAGCAGTTTTATTATCTCATATGCTATGAACCATCCACTACTACGAATGCCAAAATCCATCATTCCATTAAAAGCATTGTCCCAATATCTATTCATCTAATTCACCTCTTAATCGTTTAATGTTTTTTTCCTTTTATTAAATTCTTCGTCATCTATTTCACCTTTTGCATACCTTTCATTTAAAATATCTAGTGCATTATCTTTTTTTCTAAATGTATCGGAAACATTTTTATTGTCATGAAGATATTTATATGCAAAAAATGCAACTATGGCAATTAATACTAAACCCACTATTCCGCCTCCTCCAAACATTCCAAATCCTCTATACATCATAATACCAACTCCTTTTCTCTTCTATATTAATTATACCAATGAAATATGAAGAAATTATGAACTTTAGCTTATTTCTTATTCCCATAAGTTTTACTATGTCACTCCATATATCTTGATATTCAATGTTGTCTTCATTAAATCCTACTTTTGTATATCTCATATCTTTTATACCCAAATGAGTAAATGCCATTCTATATAGAAAACAGTTCAATAAAAAAAGAACTAGAATCCCATATCGAGATTCTAGCTAAAGAAGACAATTTCCACAAATATTTGATGGATTCTCCAGATTATTAGAAAAGTATTAATCTAAATTAAGCCAATTTTTCTTATAATCTTCAATACTCATTGTCTGTTTGTACTCTTCTAACTTTTTATATAGCGTGTCTTTATCTGATAACATAGACAATACAGCTTCTGTAACTATTTTAACAGGCTTTAAATATGCCATCTGTGGATTTAATATCTTAAAATCCGCTCCATGAAAACTTCCATCAAAGCCGCTAAATCCAAAGTGAAGTACAGGCTTAACCGCAGATATATCAGCTACATCATCTGAAGCAAAAGTTCTACCACCAATAGAGATTCTATCTTTATCTATATACTTCTGTGCTGCTTGTTCTAAATAATCATTTAAACCAGCAAAATAATTACTAGGAAGATATCCAGGTATATCTCTTATCTCACATTCACACCCTAAAGCCAGTGCAGAGTGAATAAAGGCATTATTGATCTTTTTATTTGCATCGTAAATTGCTTCTATATTACTACCTCTAACATATGTCTCTAAAACAACTCTATGAGGAACAGTATTAACAGCATCCCCACCGTGTTTTATTATTGGATGGAATCTAATATGATCATCATCTTGGAAAGTTTCTCTTAATAGGCCCACCGCATTGATTCCTAAAACTGCTGCATTTAAGGCGTTATTACCCTGATGCGGGTAAGCTCCACTGTGGGCAGATTTACCTTTAAAAGTTGCTGTTTTTGCAATAAACCCATTTGAATGGACTCCTATTTCAATGGCATCTCCATGGAGATTATTTCCATGGCTTCCAATTAGGAGATCAATATCATCAAAAACTCCCTCAACAATTAAATTTTGTTTACCAGAAAAAGCTTTAAGTTTCTTTTCTTTTACAAGATTTAATCTATAGTCAAAATCTAAAAATTCTTCAGCTGGTGCTCCAATAAAGGAGATGCTACCACCTATTTTATCTAACACTCCGCTCTCTGCAATTGCGCGAAATACACTAGCCATTATAGCCATTTGTGCATTATGTCCACAAGAATGTGCAGCATTATCCTCGCCTTTTGCATCTATATGTCCTTTTGTTGGAAGTGCATCTAAATCAGCTATCAATCCAATATGGGGCTTTCCCTCTCCAATTGTTGCCTTAAAACCTGTTATTGCAAATTCTTTAAAACTTGAAAGTTCTACCTCTTTTAAATAATCCATTAATATTTCTTTTGTTTTAAACTCTTTATAACCTATTTCAGGATTTTTAAATAATATCTCTCCTAGGTCTAAAATATTATCTTCGTTTTTTTCTATAAACTTTAATACATCCTGAATCATTTACCCACCCTCTATCTATGTGTTTCTAACAATCAACCTATTTCTTTGTCTAATTTTTTAAATCCATCTAACAAGATCTTTATAAACTCTTCTCTATCTACATCAAGTAAAACTCTAGTATTAGGATTTGCATACTTTATCCATTCTCTATTATCTGGTGCAGTTCTTCCCCTATGCATTGTTTCTGACACATCAACTTCGATTTGTAAATCCTTAGCTTTAAACATATCTGGGTAAAGTAAATACATCACACTACAAGCGTCATGAATTGGGTATGCTGTATATCCTTCTCCTGAATGAAATCTTGTATAAAAATGCAGCAGATTACCACACATCTTTGAAACCTTTCCATCACTCTCTTTTAACTCATCGATTTCAGCATCGTTAATTGCTGCCCTATGAGTTACTTCAAGCCCACTCATAACTATGGGTACACCTGCACTGAAGACAATCTTTGCAGCTTCTGGATCTACATAAATATTAAACTCAGCATAAGGAGTACGATTTCCAGAATATAAAGAGCCACCCATAAGAGATATTAATTCTATTTTTTCTTTGGTTTCTGGAAAAACAGAAAATAACAATGCGATATTTGTAAGAGGTCCTATCGGAATTAGTGTAACTTTACCATCTGCACCCATTATTTTATCCCTTAAAAATTCGATTGCATTATCTGATTCTAATTGAAAAGTTGTTTGACCAAAATCCCAGCCATCCAATCCTGTCTCTCCGTGAACAGCCCCCCCTGTAATTAGGTCTCTAATAAGAGGTTTAGCAGCCCCACAAGCAACAGGCACACTCATACCTAAATATGTGAAAAGCCTTCTTATATTATTTGTTACCTTGGGCAATGTTTGATTTCCAGCAACAGTGGTTATCCCTAAGATATTAAACCTATCTTTATGGGCTAAGGCTAATAATATTGCCATTACGTCATCATGACCTGGATCACAATCTATAATAATATTTCTTTTTGTCATCTTCATCCCCCTATTTTTTTGTTATTCGTTCCAATTTTTTCTTCCTATTAAAACTATAAACTGCTAATCCAACGATTGTTGTAATATAGGGTATCATTTGAACTAGTTCGTATGGAACATCAATTCCAGTTTGAAATACATTTGCCATTGCATCCGCAATACCAAAGACAAGCGAAACTATAAGTCCTCCAATTGGAGTGCTTCCACCCATCGCATTTGCAGCAAGCCCAATATATCCCCTTCCTGCTGTCATTCCATTTGTAAACCAAGAAAGGTATCCCATAGAGAGAAATGCTCCCCCAAAAGCTGCAAACATACCACTAAGTCCTAGTGCTATATACTGAATTTTATGAACATTAATCCCAACTGACTCTGCTGCATGTGAATTTTCTCCAACTGCTCTTATTTTTAGTCCAAGTGGTGTTTTGTATAACACTAAATGAACTAATATCACAAAAATAAATACAGCATAGGTTAAAACATTGTGTTTTGAAAGAACAGTACCTAAAAAAGGAATGTTTTCAATGATAGGAAGTACAATATTCGGTAGACTTATACTTTTTAGAGAAGATGATACTCCTCTATCCCCTGATACAAGATAAAGCAAAAATATTGTTCCCCCACCGGCCATAAGATTAATGGCAACACCCGCTAAAATCGCATCTGTCTTAAGTCTTATAACCAAAACCCCAAGCAAGATACCCATTAAGGCCCCTATAAGAAGTGCCGCTAAAAGACCAATCCATGGATTTTGAAACTTTGAAGAAAAGATTACTCCTACAAGTGCAGAGGTTAACATAATTCCTTCAACAGCAATGTTAAATATCCCTGATTTTGCAGCCATTAAAACTGCAAGTGTTGCAAATAAAATTGGAGTAGTTACTCTTAATACTACAAATAGAAAATCTGGGGATAATAATATTTCTGATATACTCATATTATTTCCCCCCTTCTATATCTATAAATAGCTTTGCTTCCTTTGCAACAAGCTTATGCTTGTATTTAGCAAGGAATTGGTCAGCTACTATAAGAATTATTATTAGCCCTTGTGTGATAGCTACAATTTCTGGGGAAACATCTGTCGAACGTGACATGATATCTGCACCAATTCTAATATAAGCTAAAAAGAAGGCTGAAATTGGTACATAAAGTGGATTCTTTTTAGCAAGTGTAGTTACTATAATAGCATCCCATCCATAACCAAGAAGTGAAGCCCATGAAAATCTTCTATAGAGTCCAAGAAGTTGAACTGTTCCTCCCATACCAGCAATAAAACCACCTAAAATTTGAGATATTAAAATAACCATTACAATATTCATTCCTGAATACTTTGCAAACTCCTGATTTTCCCCAGATATTCTCAACATATAACCCATCTTCGACTTATATAAAAACAAATAACCAAATAAAGCAACTAATAAAGCAATTATAAGTCCAATATGAATATTTGTACCAGAAATCATGCTTTGAAGCTTTATAGATTGAGGTAATAAATGTGAAGTTAAAGCACCTGCGGTAGTATCTCTAATATAGTAGCTTAAAATATAATTTCCAAAAAACAATGCTAGATAATTCAGCATCAAAGATGATACCAATTCACTTGCGGAGGTAAATATTTTTAAAATCGCGGGTATAGCTGTAAAAGCAGCACCTGCTAATCCACCTAATAAAATAGCAACTATTGGATGAATTCCTGCTGGTAGTGGCACTAGTAAACCTATTAAGGCACCTACTAAACCCCCAAGATGAAATGCTCCCTCGGCTCCTAAGTTAATCTGATTGGCTGAAAACATTATGCTAACAGCAACACCAGTAAATATAAGAGGTATCATTAATTCTATTACATTCGCAAAAAGTCTCTTGCTCCCTAATGGACCAGTTATCATTTTCATAATAGCCTCAACTGGCTGATCAGAGATTAAAAAAATTATAAAAAACGAAAGTGCAAAGGCGATTAATATTGATAAAACAGTTCTAAAGAAATTAAACTGATTGCTCTTAAGCATATATTATCCCCTCCAAATTTTCATCTTTTTTAATTCCTAGCATATATTTTCCTAGTTCTTCTTCAGTTAAAGTTGACACGTCCTTAAATACTCCTGCAAATTGGCCTTTGTACATAACTCCTAATCTATCGCTTAATTCTAAGACCTCATTTAAGTCTGCGGATATAAGGACAATTGCAACCCCTTGATCTCTTAACTCTAATAATTTCATACGAATAAATTCCGCCGCTCCAACATCTATTCCCCTTGTCGGTTGATTTGCTATTATCAGTTTAGGATTATCAGTAAATTCTCTGGCCACTACAACCTTTTGTATATTCCCTCCCGAAAGGCTACCAACAGCAGTTTTAAAAGATGTCGTCTTTATTGAAAATTCCTTAATAATATCGTTCGCTGCTTTTTCCATTTCTTTTTTCTTTAAAAATAATCGATTTGAATAACGAGGTTTATCATACTGATTTGAAAATAGATTTGATATTAAATCCATATTCTCCGCTACTCCATAAATCATCCTATCTGCAGGTATATAGCTCATTCCCAAATTTCTTAAATCCTTTATATCTAAATCTTTGGTTTCTTTATTAAATAGAAGGTACTCCCCTTTATAGTTCTTTATCAATCCAGCTAAAACTTGAGCTAATTCAACTTGCCCATTTCCTTCTACTCCAGCTATCCCAAAAATTTCGCCTTTTTTTACATCCAAAGATAACTTGTCTACTTTTTTTGTTCCCACCTGATTAAATACAATCAAGTCACGAACACTTAGGGCAAGTTCCCCTAGGTTAGATGGGTTTTTAACAAATGTTGTAACTATATCCCTTCCGACCATAAGTTTAGACATTTCTTCAGTGGAGAGATCAGAGGTTTCATACGTACCCATTTTTTTACCTGCTCTCATTATAGTGATTCTATCTGAAATCTGTTTTATTTCATCTAATTTATGAGAAATGAATATTATTGTTTTCCCATTTTCTTTTAGTTTGTTAAGTTGAATAAATAATTCATCAGTTTCCTGAGGTGTTAATACAGCTGTTGGTTCATCTAAAATTAGTATATCTGCTCCACGATACAAAGCTTTTAAAATTTCTACCTTTTGCTTTATACCTACAGGTAAATTCTCAACCTTTTCATCTACATCTATTTCAAAGTTATACTCCTCAGCAATACTTTTAGAAAGATGCTCAGCCTTATCCATATCAGTAAAAAAACCTTTTTTAGGTTCTACCCCAAGGATTATATTTTCAGCAACACTAAAAGATGGAACAAGCATAAAATGTTGATGTACCATACCTATCCCCAATTTTATCGCTTCCATTGGATTCTTTATTTGAACCTTTTTGCCTTTTAAAAATATTTCACCTTCTTCAGGTGTTTCTATCCCGAAAAGAATCTTCATTAAGGTGCTTTTCCCTGCTCCATTTTCCCCAAGTAAAGCGTGGATTTCGCCTTCTCTTAAATCAAAGTCAATATGCTCATTGGCTATTACCCCATTAGGATAAATTTTTAATATATTTTTCATCTCTAATATAATATCCTTCAGATTAATCACCACCTTGTAATATTAAATAGTGGAATAGCAATGCTATTCCACTATTTATACTTTATTTTACTGAATCCTTAATCGTTTGTATTTCTTCATTGGACTTTCCAAATGAAGTATCAACATCAATTTCTCCATCTAAAATCATTTGTCCTAATTCTTCTACTTCGCTTCTTACTTCCTCTGGCACAAGCTTTTGGTAATATTCATTATCTGCAAGCGCTACTCCATTTTCAGCGATACCAAGTGTCTCAACAGTTCCATATGCTAATTCTCCATCCATATGAAGTCCTATTGCTCTTAAAATTGATAAATCTACATTTTTTAACATAGATGTTGGAATAAAGTTAGCAGTTGGTTCTCCAAATATTAAAGCTTGGTCAGAATCAACGCCTATTGCAAATTTTTCAACTTCACGTGCAGCATCAATTTGCCCAAGGCCGGCTAATCCAGCAACATTGAATCCTACATCAACACCATTTTGATTGTACTGAGATAGGGCTAAATCCTTACCCTTTGGTGTATCAAAGAAGTTTCCTACATAGGATATGACAACTTTTATATCTGGTTCTACATATTTCGCTCCTTCAATATATCCAATTAAAAAGTCATTTATAATAGGATTCTCTGATCCCCCTAAAAATCCAATTATCTTAGTTTCACTAAGTCTAGCGGCAACAGCACCCGCTAAAAACGAACCTTCATTTTGCTTATACATAATTGAATATACATTGTCTAATTCACCTGTTGAAAAATCTAAATCTTGGTCAAATATAAAGAATTTTTTATCAGGGTACTTTGGTGCCACTTCTGTCAAAGGTTCTGCCATTTGCCATGTTCCAACTATTATAATATCCCAATCTGGATTGTCGGCATAATCATATAATGTTGGCAACCATTTAGTTTCATCTGTAGTCATTTCAACAGTTGTGTATTCCAGTTTGTCTCCATACTCTTCCTTAGCCATTTGTAAACCTCTGTCAGCCGAATCAAAGAAGGATTTATCTCCTAATGTCCCATTTAGTAATAAAGCTACTCTTAATGGTTCATCTGCAGAAGGTTCTGCTGGCGTAGCTGGTGTATCTGCTCCACATGCAGCTAGGCTCAAGGCCATTGTCAGTGCTATAATTAATGCTAGTATTTTTTTCATTTTAGTCCTCCTTTTTTTTAGCTGCTTTTTTAACAGCTTCTACAGTTTTTTCTACAAGTTCTTCTAATGTCATCTCTTTATAGTCGCGCATATAGGTGATTATCTTTTCAAAATTTTTGTGTATTAATCTATCCGGTATACTATCGATCCCTTTTTGGATTCCAATAATACTTAAAATCTGGGCTGCATTACAGTCTACATCAATACCAGCTCTAGATATTATCTGCATAGTCTTTTCAAAATTACCCTCTCCAAAATAAAGTGCTATAACTTCTGCACAAGCATTTGGATATGCATGGATCCAATTGTATTTAATATACTTTTCTTCACACTTTTCTAAGGCTTCTTCCCAATTGTCATGATTTATACAACTCAAGATTGCAAAATCGATTACAGTTCTATACTCGGTATCCTTTGGAATAAGCTCTATCGACTTATAGAGAATATCTTTGATATCTCCATTTTCAAATGCCATTGAAACCATAAGAGCATTAAATACTTCTCCAAGTATTCCATTCCCTGCATGTGAAACCTCAGCATCCACCCAAGCTAGCCTCGCAGCCATCCTAGGATTTCCAGGTGCTAGCATTCCACATATTGCTCCTCGCATTTGTGCACCTATCCACTCATTAAATGGATTGTTCCAACTTCCACTCTTTGGCGGAAATATTCCCATTTTTATATTTCTAAGTGCAAATTCTTCTGCCGACCATCCAGTGGGGACAAGCCCCACCCATTTTAGTGCAATATCGGTAGAATCAACCAAATAGCCTTTTTCTATAAAGGCTTCTAAAAAAGCAAGTTCAAAGGTTATATCGTCATTATAGGTATTTGGCTCTCTTAAATATTTATTAACTTCCCCAAATGCCTCTTTTAAATTTATTCTGGTGTAACCCTCTATTTGCGTACCCATGGCAGCACCAACAAGTTGAGACAACCATGCTGCATAAATCTTTTCTTTAAAACTTTTTGAATTTACATCTATTATAGTTTCTTTCTCAAAATCTACATTTTTTTCATATTCTTCAAAACTATTATAAATTTTATAATCCCAATACGGAGATGCTTCATCTTTAGTCGCTTCTAAAAGCTTTTTTCTTAGACTAGCAGATATTTGATGAAGTTTGACAAAGTCTTTTCCTTCATAGGCACTTATTCCTTCATCTAAAAGCGATTGGCTCCCAGAAACTTTGTATCCTCTATTCTCCATTGCTTGTACCGCGGCAACCATAATCATTTCAGGTGCACCCGATCCAGGAACATTACTTTTCCAATCTAGTCCAATTAATTGATCATAGAATTTTGAAACTTCTTTTAATATCTCCCAGGTTTGATCTTCTTCTTCTAATATTCGTGGTTTTGCATTTTTGTATAAATTACTTGCTCTCTCCCAGGCCTTCATTAAGCTAGTTCCAAGGCTATTTCCATCATAGCTGTAAAGCTCTTTTCTCTTTCTTCAGCTGTTGTCTCTTCTTTATTTACAATAGAATCACTTACTGTAAGAATTGTAAGTGCATTAACTCCCGCATAAGCAGCGTTACAATAAAGTGCATAACTTTCCATTTCTGCTGCTAATACATTCATATCTGTCCACTTTTTAGTGTCACTAGCGTCAGCTGAATAGAATGTGTCACTTGTTAAGATATTTCCAACATGTGGACTTATACCTTTATCTTCTGCTGCTTTCACTGCTTTATACAACAATTCCCAAGAAGCAGTAGCAGAATATGTCCCTGGTAAATTGTATTGGTTTGCATAATTTGAGTTTGTACTTGCACCCATTCCAAAAATTATATCGTAAAGCTTTAAATCCTTTTGAAAGGCTCCGCAAGATCCTACCCTTATAAGGTTTTTAACTCCAAAGAAGTGAATCAATTCGTAAGAATAAATCCCAATTGAAGGCACTCCCATTCCTGTACCCATGACAGATACTTTTTTCCCCTTATATGTCCCTGTATATCCAAACATATTTCTTACAGCATTAAATTGCACTGGATTTTCTAAAAAGTTTTCTGCTATAAATTTTGCTCTTAATGGATCTCCTGGTAATAAAATTGTTTCAGCTATTTCACCTTTTTTTGCACTGATATGTGGCGTTGTCATATAATCTCTCCTTTTATTGTTCTATTTTTAACTAAAATTTGCGACTCTTCTCTTCCCCTCCCAACTCTATAAGATTATCTATAAGATTTTTACAATAAACAGCACTCTCTTCTATATTATTAACTAGCAAATTATCCTGTTTTACAAAATTACCCCTAATCATAACCGACTCAATATTTTCATTTGAAGCACTGTATATTATTGATGCCAGTGGATCTGTATTTGGCAATGTATTAGGCTTATCTAAGTTCCAAACAATTAAATCTGCAGAAAAACCTTCTTTAATTTCTCCTGAGTTAAATTCTAAGAATTTATGCCCATTCATCAAGTACTTCCATATCTCTTTTATATTGAATTTCTCCCCATCTTTTAGTATATACTTACCCATAAGTCCTAATAATCTAGCTTGTTCTAGAGGATTAAGAGTATTACTGCTGGCCGCTCCATCTGTACCTATGCCTATATTAAGTCTATCTTTAAAAAACAAGATATTCCCAAAGCCCATATTTAGTTTAAAATAAGTCTTTGGGCTAAGTGCAAAAATTACATTGCCATTTAAATAAATCAGATCATCCTCTTCAACGTAAAGACCATGCCCAATAATAGTCCTGCCCCTTAATATTTCAGTTTCTTTTAAAATTGCAATTGGTGTTTTGCCATATAATGATTTAGATTCTTGTACCTGTTCTTTTGTTTCAGAAACATGTATATGTGTTTTAAAACTATACTTATCCCTTGTTGGTACAAGTGACTCTAAATCTTTTTTATTTACAGTATATGTCGAATGCGGGCCTAAGCTTATAATTATACCGTCTTGGTACTTATACTTATTGTAAAGTTCAATTGTTTCATCCAAACCTTTTTGAAATTCTTCACCGGAAAAAAGAGTTGGTGCTATATCCAGGTCCATATTCATTTCTATAGCAACTTTTATAATTGCTTCTGGATATAAATAATGGTCAGCAAATGCGCTAACACCTGCATTTTGCATCTCCGCTATTGCAAGTTTTGAACCGTGATAAACATCTAACTCTTTAAGTCTAGCTTCATATGGCCAAATTCTTTTATTAAACCATTCGTCTATATTTACATCCTCTGCAAATCCTTTAAATATATTCATAGCCGAGTGAGTATGCAAATTTACAAAGCTTGGACTAATATATCTATTTGATAAATCAATAGTTTTAGAAGTTCCAGTATTTAGCTTCCCTATTTCTTTTATTCTTCCTTCTTCAATAAGTATATCTTGAGCTTTAACAATCTCCCCATCTGCATGTACTATATTTGCATTTTTTAATAAAATACTATTCACTTGATTCCTCCCTCACAATTCGTCATATGAATTTTATATAGATAATCAAACAATATATAATTTAAATACCCTTTTAAAAAAATTAAAAACCATTCCATAACTTATATCTTAATATTACAACAAATAAGTTTAAAAAATTGTCTATTTGAGATAATCCAACTAAATTAAGGGTATATGTTCAGTAAGAATAAGAAGCATTTTGAAAAGTACGCTAATCGGAGAGTAGTTAATAAGGAGGTAGAGAAATATGAAAAAAATCTTGGTACCTATTGACGGATCTGAATACTCAATGCGAGCTTTAGAAAAAGCAAAAGAGCTTGGAGAATTCTACAAAGCAGAAATAACATTACTTACAGTTATTGACAGTGGCAGATTTATGAGCATTGACTTTAAGCAGGATATGATTAACTCAAGCATTGAAGCTGGTCAAGAACTACTACACAAAGCTACTGATATCCTAGCAGGCTATCCGTATGGTTTTAAGTCGACATATAGAATGGGGGATATCCCAAACGAAATAATCACAATGGCTGAGGAAAATGATTTTGACCTTATTGTATTAGGAAGCAGGGGACTTGGAGTCTTCACCAGAGCCCTTCTTGGAGGAGTTTCACAAAAGGTAGTATCTCACGCAAATACTACTGTTATGGTAGTTAAGTAATTTTTGTGTAAAGCAGATACTTGTGTGAATATATTAATCCACCCTTGTATGTAAAAGCAGGGGTGGGTTTTACAATAATTTTTTACTTAGTTTACTATTATTTAATGTCTTTTTGCTTTATAAGCCTTAGTTCAAGGTATTTTTTCATAATTAAGGGTATATATTAATATGAGTAAAAAACAAGTTGGTAAAGTTTAAGGAGGTAGTAAAAATGAAAAAAATCTTAGTTCCTATAGATGGTTCTGAGTATTCAATGAGAGCTCTAGATAAGGCAAAAGAGCTTGGAGCGTTTTACAAAGCAGAAATAACTTTGTTGACAGTTATTTACACTGGGCATTATGAAAACTTTGAATTACTAACAGAATTGATTGAGTCAGAAGAAAGAGCAGGTCAAAAACTATTACTTGATACTTCAAAAGTACTAGAAGATTATCCCTATGGTTATAAGACCGCTTATAGATTAGGAGATACTGCAAACGAAATAATCACCATGGCTGAAGAAAATGATTTTGATCTTATTGTAATCGGAAGCAGAGGACTTGGAGTATTCGCAAGAGCTGTACTTGGAGGAGTTTCACATAAAGTAGTATCTCACGCAAACACCACTGTTATGGTAGTTAAATAATACAAATATTAGTATAAAAATTTTCGTCAATATTCCTAAAATCAAAAAAACAGGAGCGATGCATATATAATATATATGGGCATCGCTCCTGTTTTTTTTGGTGTCATTACTTTTTGTTAAACTCAGCTCTTATCTTTGCTAAAATATCCTCTGATTTATAAACATCTCTTATGAATTTAGCTAATATTTCTCCACCATCTTCAATTGCCTTGTAGTTTTTCTGAGTCTTCATGGCAAGAGCAAATTCTTGTGTGTGTGCAAGAAGTCCTTCTCCAATGCTTATGTATGGATGAAAAGCAGCTGTCCTTTGACTCACATTCCCTATATCAGAAGAACCACCTGTTTTATCACTCATATCAATTAATGGAAGATTTGCCTGTTCAAATAAATCTATTAAAAGTACTTCTCCAGCCTTATTTCTTCTAAGACCATCATACTTTTCTCCAATTTCTGTTGATGTAAAAGAAGTACGAGTCGCAAGAGCAGCTGCTTTCGCACAATCCATTACCCAAGCACTTACTTCATCCAAATAATCTCTATCTTTAGCTCTTACAAGCATTTCAATACTCGCATAATGAGGTACTATATTAGAAGCATCTCCTCCATTTTCAATATAACCATGGAGTCTTACATCATCTTTTACATGTTGACGCATCATATCTACCGAATCAAGAAATAATCTTGCCGCATTTAAAGCATTTCTTCCTTCCCAAGGAATACTCGCTGCATGAGCTGGTTTTCCATGGAATTCTATTTTATAGGCATCCAATGCCAATGATCCCGAATATACTACGTTGCTACTACTCATATGTATCATTATAGCAAAATCCATATCGTCAAATATTCCCGCATTCACCATTGGAACTTTACCACCACGCATCTCTTCATCTGGTGTTCCAATAATATGAATTTCAGCAGGTATAGTGTCTCTTATCTCATTTAAAACAAGAGCTGCCAAAACACTTATTGCCGCACTTGCGCAATGCCCACAAGCATGTCCAATCCCTCTAAGTGCATCATATTCCACTAAAATAGCTGCCTTATTTTTTTCTCCCTTATTAATAATCCCCCTAAAAGCTGTTGGCATTTCTAAAAATGGGTATTCTACTTCTATCCCATATTTTCTCAGCAATTCTACTATTTTTTTAGACGATCTAAATTCTTCTCCACCAATCTCAGGATGATCCGAAAGATCATTGTTTAATAGGATTACTTCATCTAAATACTTCTTTATTAACTCTTTCATAAACCCACTCCTTATCCCAATATATAGTTAAAATAAATATTAATATGCATAGTATAGCATATTAATACAATTTTTATTTTTTGATTTTGTCTTGATAGGGTATAATAGTATCAAGAGATAATACTTTAAATGGAGGTGTCCTAATTGAAAAAGATCTTAGTTCCAATTGATGGTTCAGAATGCTCCAAGAAAGCCTTAAAAAAAGCGAGACTAGTAGGTGAAGCTTTTGGTTCAGAAATAACCATAGTAACTGTAATTGATAGTATAAGGTACTTAGATATGGACTATAAGTTTGATGCTGTTAGAGATGGCATTGACTTAAGTAAGCAATTGTTAGTTTCCGCGGCAAAAGAATTTGAAAATTATCCTTATCCAGTTGAAACTATTTACAAAACAGGCGACGTAGCCGAAGAAATAATCGATTTAGCTGATGAAGGAAATTATGATCTTATCGTTATGGGAAGCAGAGGACTTGGAGTTTTTTCAAGAACAATTTTAGGTAGTGTGTCCCACAAGGTTATTCAACACGCAAAGACTACAGTTATGGTAGTTAAATATTGTGATTAATTATACTAGCCCTACATTTAATATGTAGGGCTTTTTAAATAAATTTGTTTTCTCTGAATTATCAGATTTTAGTTGTAATATTATTGTTTATATACTATTATATAATTAAGTTTATAGGTTACTAAAACTTAAACAAAAAAGGAGGCGCACATGAAAACAAAGAAAAAAGCAACACTCGGCATTGCATTAATACCTATTATTATTCTAATGGCTTCACTTACAACAGGCATTTTGATTCTTGGAACAGATGCTCACATCCCATTACTTGTCGCAATAATAGCAGCCGCAATTGTAGGTATAACAATGCTTGGCTATACTTGGTCTGAGATTGAAAAAGGTGCAATAGAAACCATTCAAATGTCAATGCAAGCAATCTTAATATTAATGATTATCGGTACAGTTGTAGGCTCTTGGATCCTAAGTGGTACAGTACCTGCAATGATTTATTACGGACTACAAATCTTATCACCTGGTATTTTCTTAGTTGCAACAGCAGTTATTTGTGCAATTGTTTCTCTTGCAACAGGTAGCTCTTGGACAACAGCTGGAACAGTTGGTATTGCTCTTATGGGCGTTGGTCTTGGACTTGGAATGCCAGCTCCTATAGTAGCTGGTGCAGTAGTTTCTGGTTCTTATTTTGGAGATAAAATATCTCCACTATCAGATACAACAAACCTTGCGCCTGCAATGGCCGGTTCAAACTTATTTGAACATATTAAATACATGTTTTGGACTACAATACCAAGTTTTACAATTGCATTAATCCTTTATGGTATTATTGGCGCTGGATATGCTGGACAACAATTAGATACTACAAATATTAATATTATATTAGATGGAATTTCAGCAAACTTTTATATTTCTCCAATTCTACTTCTTCCACCTATTATAGTAATAGTGCTTGTTATGTTGAAAATCCCGGCACTTCCTGGACTTGTTGCTGGTTCAGCAGTTGGTAGTTTATTCGCAGGAATATTCCAAGGTGCAGGCTTAGGCGATATTATAAATGCTCTTCACTACGGATTTGAAATTGATAGTGGTGTAGCAATGGTTGATGAACTTCTAAATCGTGGTGGACTAGATTCAATGATGTGGACAGTTTCTCTTATTTTACTAGCTATGACATTCGGTGGTATTATGGAAAAAACTGGAATGCTTGGAGCAATAGCTCATTCAATACTTAAGATGGCAAAAAATACTGGATCACTTGTTACAGCTACAGTACTTACAAGTATAGCTCTAAATATTTTAGCAGCTGACCAATATCTATCAATCGTAATCCCTGGAAGAATGTACAAAGATGCTTACGATGAAATGGGACTTGAACCAAGACTTCTTTCAAGAACTCTTGAGGATGCAGGTACTTTAACATCCGCGCTTGTTCCATGGAATACATGCGGAGCTTATATGGCTAGTGTACTTTTAGTTTCTCCACTTGCATATGCACCATATGCTTTCCTTAACTTGATAAATCCAGTTGTTGCAATAATTTACGGATTTACAGGATTTAGTATAGTAAAACCAACACCAAAAACTGGAGCATAAATTGATAATAACTTAATAGAAATAAAAATCCAACAATTAAATTTGTTGGATTTTTCATTTATACTATGGAATCTTTAGCTTTACTAATCCATTATTTGAAAAACAAGCCTGCCAGTTTCATTTGCCTAGTAAAACTAAAGGAATCAGATTTTTATCCGACCCCTTTATCAAGTAACATTTAGTTATTTTATACTTAAATAGCAACTACTTCACTAAAAATTTTCAATCTACCCATTCTACTTATAATTATGATTTTTTCTCTGGAATTACCAAAACGGGGCATTGTGCTCCAGAAAGTACTCTTTGTGATACTGATCCAAGAAAGAACCTGGTAATCTTAGAAAATCCCCTTCGCCCTATAACAATAAGGTCATATTTTTCATTTTCTTGCAATTCTATAATTTCTTCATAAGGTTCTCCAAGTAGTATCCTTGTGTCATACTCCATTCCTTCTAAATCGAGCTTTGCTATAAAGTGTTTCATGATTTTGTCCTGCTCTTTCTTAAGCTCATTGATATATTCCCCAGAGCCAAAGATTGTTCCTGTCCCACCCGATCCAGTACCGATAATCTCCGGTTTCTTTACAACAATTAGAAATGTAAGCTTACTATTGTACTTTTTGGCAACATCTATTGCCTTTTCCGCTGCATGCTCAGAAGTAGGTGAACCATCAATTGGAACCAAGATTTTATCCATAATGCTACCCCCAATCCAGATAAATATCTACTTAGCATATACAATATACCCTGAAACAATTATGTTAAAACCTAAATCTAGAACACCTTCTATTTCATTTCTGGGATAATGTTTTTCACTGTTTTTCCTTCTAGTGTTTCAACCATACATCTGGCCGCATTCCAGGCAAGAGCATCCATTGTTTTTTTAGTACCTCCTGCTAAATGTGGAGTTAATACCACATTGTCCATTGAAAGTAAGGGGTTTTCTTTAGCTATTGGTTCTTGCTCGAATACATCCAATCCAGCTCCACCAATTTCTTTGTTTTGGAGTGCTTTTATTAGAGCTTTTTCATCAACCACTGGTCCTCTTGAAGTATTAATAAATATAGCGTCCGATTTCATTAATCCAAACTCATATTCTCCCATAAGATGAAAGGTCTCATCAGTTAATGGAGTCGAAACTACAACAAAATCAGAAGCTATTAACAAATCTTCCATTTGCATATATTTGATTTTCATAGACTTTTCAATATCAGGTTTTCTATTTCTATTATAGTAAATTATATTCATATCAAAACCTTTTGCTCTTTTTACAACTTCTTCCCCAATTCTACCCATTCCAATAATTCCAAGTGTAGCTCCATTAATATCCTTTGAAAAAAGTGATGGGTTTTCCATAGTCTTCCAACTGCCAGATTTCACAAAATCATTTTGTTCAGGAATTCTCCTACTGGCTGCCAACATTAGTGCGAGGATATGGTCAGCCACTGTATGATCAAGAATACCTGGAGAATGCGTCGCTACAACACCCTTTTCTTTCATTGCTTCTATATCACAATTATTGTATCCAACTGTAATGTTACTTACAACTTTTAGCTTTGGAGCATAATTTAGCAATTCCTCATTTATAGGTGTTGCTAATGCAATAACCCCTTCAGCATCCTTTATCTTACTTTTAAGTTCTTCATATCTATTTTGATTCTTTAAATCAAAATAAATTAATTCGCAATGCTCTTTTACATAATCTATTATTTCATCTGCAATTGGATAACCAATAATTACTTTTGGCTTGCTCATCTTTATCAACTCCCCTATTAAACTACCTTAACTCTGGTACTATACAATCTGTTGGTCTACCATATAAAACATCTACAATAGTCTTAGCCGCAAGCATTGCCATTTCTTGTCTTGTCTTAAGTGTTGAAGAACCTACATGTGGAAGTGTTACTGTATTATCCATCTTTAAAAGTGGATTATTAGGATCGATTGGCTCTTGTTCATAAACGTCAAGTCCAGCTCCTGCAATCTCTCCTTCTTCCAAAGCCTTGATTAAAGCCTTCTCATCTACCACAGGCCCTCTGGAAGCATTAATTAAGAAAGCTTCTTTTTTCATTAATTTAAACTCATCTTCTCCCATAAGATGATGAGTTTCATCATTAAGTGGAGTCATAACAACAACAAAATCTGCAGTTTTTAAAAGCTCTTCCATCTCTACATACTTAGCACCATATTTTTCTTCTGCTTTGGGCTTCCTATTTCTATTATGATATATTATATCCATATCAAAGCCTTTGGCTCTTTTTGCTACCGTTTCTCCAATCCTGCCAAAACCTATTATTCCAAGTGTTGAATGGTGTACATCCTTACCATAAAACTCTTCTGAATCCCCTTTTTTCCATTTCCCAGCTTTAGCGTATGCCTCCAATTTAGGAAATTTCCTAGCAATATTTAAAATAAGTCCAAATATAGTATCTGCTACAGTATCATCTAAAACACCTGGAGTATTTGTTCCCACAATACCTCTTTTTTTCATAGCCTCAATATCCAAATTGTTATAACCAACTGATACATTACTTACAACCTTTAAATTGTCTGCATACTGCAATAACTCATCATCTATTCGTGTCCCCATTACTACTATTCCATCTGCTTCCTTTATTCCTTCTTTTAAATCTTCAAAACTTCTTTTTTTACTAGAATCTAGTTTTGTATAATCGCAATATTCACCAATATATTTTTCTGAATCCTCGAATATATCATATGCAATAAATACCTTTGGTTTTTTCAAATTAATCATCCTCTCTTTTTTAATGAACAAACGTTAATAAAACAAATGCAATAAGGAATGCTAAAACCAACTGCAATACAAAATATAGCTTATATTCCTTATACAATTCTCCAGTTGAAACCTTCATCTCTCCTATTGTTAAAACCTGACAAAGGTGTAATGGCGAATAAAAATATCCCATAAAAGCAACTGCATTTAAAAAAAACACATATGCATACAGCTCATTTTGGGTGATACTCATCATAGTTAAAAGTGGAAGTGTCACAGCTAATGGAGAAGTCGGATAACCAGTTATAAACCCAAAAAAGAACGAAACCACCATAAAAATGAATAACACACTAAATCCACCATTACCCATTACTAAAACTCTTCTTATTATATCTAACATACCCTCTAATTGTAGAATTATATCCTTAAGCATTAATATAGATGCAATTACAAAAATAGTATTATAATTAATAGACTCCCATATGGTTTTTAAAAAATGCTTTTTATTACTTAATAAATATGCTATAAAAATACTACCTAACATAGATATGAAAAAAGGAAGCCCTGTTATAAAGTTTATAACTACAGACATATAAATAGGCGAAGTTAAAACTATTAAATTCAATATCCCCTTAAATGTTATTTCGGTGTGGTTTTTTTCACCATCAACCTTATCCTTCATAAATATAAAATATCCCAAAAGAACCATCCCAAGTACAAATGGAGAACTTGTTAAAATCAATCTATAGATATTTATTTCTGGAAGTGCTGCCTTTATAAACAAAAGTGATGATGAAAATGGGAAAATAAACATTGAAATATGCCTATACACAAGATTGATAATAGCCCTTCTTGCAGGAATAATATCCACATCTTTCCCAATTTTATTTATAAATGGTGCGGAAAGAACTGCACCACCCGGTACAGATAATATCCCAATAAGAGAAGGCATTATCATCATTACTGCTTTTTTATTTGGGATCATTAAAAGCATGGAATCTACTATTCTATTTAGAATGCCATAATTCTTTAGCAAACTACCCAATATTCCAACCATAACAACTGTTAAAATGGTATCTCTTGAGTACCTATTTAAAAATACTCCTATAATTGTATTCCCTAAATTTCCCATGCCTATGCCAGAAAGCACTCCAATAGTCATGGTGACAATAAATATAGCTGTTCCAAGTTTAACTTTTCTTTTGATTAGTATGGGTATTAGTACAAATGATAATACTGTAACTAAAAGTTGATACATTTATTTGTCCCCTTTATTCTTTCGCCTTACTAATTATAATATCAAATATGGAGGATAAATAATAGCTGAAATTAAAAAGAAGCAACAGATATAGCTTTATATCTTGTTACTTCTTTCTTTGTTTAAATATTAATAAATAGGTGTTACAAAACCTTTATACCTCTCGTTACTTCCATTAGTAATTCCAAAGAAAAGCTCTTTGATTTTTTTACAAGTTTCACCTTCTTTTCCATCTCCAACTTGTCTTTTATCAACTTCAATTATTGAGGTAACTTCCATTGCAGTTCCACTAAAGAAAACTTCTTGTGAATTATATAGCTCGGTTCTTGAAACGCTTCTTTCAACAACTTCCATTCCAAGTTCTTCCTTTGCAAGCATCATTACGGTATCTCTGGTTATTCCTTCAAGAATATCATCTGAAAGTGGTGGTGTAACCAATTTTCCCTTTTTAACTAAAAAAATGTTTTCTCCCGGTCCTTCACACACCTTGCCATCATTTGTTAAAAATATTGCCTCATCATACCCATTTTCTAGTACTTCAAGCGAAGCTAAGGCAGAGTTTAGATATGCTCCTGTAGATTTAGTTCTAGGTGGAATCATAGTATCCGTAATCCTTCTCCAGCTTGAAACAGCAACTTTAAGCTCAGTTTTCCCAGAGTAGTTTCCCATTGGATGACAGTACATTAAAAGTCGATTATCGTCATCAAATAGAGTTGGTGTCAGCTGATCAGAGCCTTTATAAATCACTGGTCTAATATATGTTGTGGTTTTAAAGTTATTCTTCTTAAGTAATTCTACTGTAATCTCACAAAGCTCCTCAACAGTATATGGAATATCCATATTTAAAGCCTTTGCAGACTCTTTAAGCCTTTGGTAATGCTCTTTAAATCTAAAGCCGTATAACTGGCTACTTTCATCATCCCAGTACGCTCTGATTCCTTCAAAACAACCTAGCCCATAGTTAAATGCCTTTGACCTTATGCTAATATGAGCATCCTTTTCATCTCTAATTTCTCCATTAAAAAATACATAACTTGTCTCCATGGTTATTCTCCTCCTCTTATTTTTAATTCCTAACTACAACGGTTTACAAATTGCACCACTTAAGCACAAACTATGCTCTGCACTTTTACCATGGGTTATCATTGAAAAAGAATTAGCTTCTTTTTCTACTATGAGAATTTAAATTTATAATTTTCAAAGCTTTAAAGATTCCTCGGCAAGTTCTAAATGGCAAAATCTTCATGATTTTTAGGTATAAAAAATCCCTAGTATATATAAATATACTAGGGACGAATTATCGCGGTACCACCCAAATTTTCAATTTCCTTATGGAAATTAACTTATAAGGCCAAATCCAATCTAGCCCTAGTCATATAACGGTGACTCGTCTTATATTATAAGACTCCCGATCTTGGTTACTCTTTTCATTTCACCTTGACAGTATCCGGAGTGATCATTGCTGTTTTCTTTAACCCTGACTCTCATCATTCATCAGTTCTCTGTTGTTAAACTTTAACAGTTTTGTCTCCATCACTACTTTTATGTTTATTAAATTAAATCTAATATTATATCTATTTTCAACATTAGTCAACCCTTTACTCAAATATTTTTCAAATTTTATAAATCACCTATACACTTATTAAATAGATGAATCAAAAAATCATAAACTGTCGAATGCTTTTCTCCGACAGTTTTTTAGTCTATATCTTCTTTAATTTTCTATGATAAACCAGTGTTGTAAGTATTTTATTATTATGTTCTTCGTATCTTACACTTGCAAGCATAAAATTTCTCTTTTTCTTAAACAATACTGATGGAAGATTTGGAACTGGTGCAATTATAACTTCCTCAAAAATATCAAAAATTCCTTCTCCCTTAATATCTCTAATAAGCCTCTTAGAAAGCATGCTTCCTACACCTTGACGCTTAAATCTGTCTAAAACTGCAATTTTATCTAGCATCATAAAATTATCTAACCATTCTTTATTAAAATCTGGTCTAAAATAGTTATCTTCTGACCATTCTGGATTCAATTTAAGCCAATTTTCTTTTCGAAAACCAAAAGTAAAACCCACTATAGCACGATATTCAGGATCTATATACTCTGCAACATAAAAAAAATCAGATACATCAACTGCTGTTCTAAATTTTTCTTTATAGCCTTCAGGATCTGATGTATAATCATCCATTAAGTACCCTTGCATTGCATCTTTAGCTTTTTTACCTACAGAAGATGCCACATGATAAATTCCCTCAACATCCTTTTGTTCAGCATTTCTAATTTTTACATTGTCCAAATTCAATGTATGAATTCCACTTGCTAATTTTACTTTTTTCTTAAATTCACTCAACACAATCACTCCTCAAGTTCTCACTAACAGCTTTATTATTTAATACCCAAAAAACTGTCTCTGAAAAAACTTTTTACTAGTTTGTACTTTTACCAATACCTTTTATACTGATTTTTAATATTCTTCCTATCCTTTTCCCTGCCTCAAAAAGAAGACTCTGTGCATCTTCGATTGCATACTTTAATTCCATAGGTCGATTTACTATCGGTAGAATCAAATCAATACCAAGATCGTATAGCGAATCTAAATCTTCTCCCTCTCCACCTACTACCACTATTACTGGCACTCCAGCTTCCTTAGCAAGCTTAGAAACTCCCACAGGTACTTTGCCCTGCCTAGACTGAGAATCTATTCTCCCTTCGCTTGTGACCACCAAATCACAATCCATTAATAACTCTTTAAATTTAAGAATAGAAAGAATAACACCAATTCCTGGTTTTATGCGTGCATTACAAAATATATTCAAACCTGCACCTAAACCACCCGCTGCACCTGCACCTTTTTTATCAGAAATATCTATTCCTAGTTGCTCTAAAATTATCTTTGAATAATGTCTTAAACCGCTATCCAATAATACTACCTGTTCAGGGGTCGCACCCTTTTGTGGACCATATACATAAGCTGCACCATTTTCTCCAAATAATGGATTTTCTACATCACAAAGAACTGTGAATTTTGCATTATCCATTAAACGATTTCTATTTGTACCAACTATTTGAGCTAATCCTGATAAATTTTCTCCACCTAAAAGTAGTTCTTTACCATCAATGTCTAAAAAAGAATAACCTAAAGCCTGGGCCATACCAACGCCACCATCAGTAGTTGCAGATCCTCCTATTCCAATATAGATTTTTTTGTAACCTCTTTCCAAGGCATCTTTTATTAACTCCCCTGTCCCATATGTCGTAGCTTTTAATGGGTCTAATTGACCATCTTTGACCAGCATAAGCCCAGATGCACTAGCCATTTCTATAATTGCAATTTCATCCTCTATTACTCCATATCTTGATTCTATTTTATTACCTGAAGGCCCTGTTACTTGTAAATCTATCCACTTCCCACTCAATGCATTTACTAAAGTAGAAGCTGTACCCTCACCACCATCTGCAATAGGAATAACCATTATTTCAGATTCTGGTAAAACCATCTCAATACCATTTTTTATGCTTTCTCCTACTTCAATAGCACTAACAGAGCCTTTAAAGGAATCAGGAGCAATAATTATTTTCATCCATAGTCACCTCACTTATTATTCCAATTTTTATGTAAATCAACTTGTAAACTTTTCCTAGCAAAATTAAAATAACCACTTACCCCAACCAAAGCAATTGTGGTTATAACTATACCTAGAATTATCCTAAAGTTAAGCGGTTCAGATAATAAAAAATATCCAAGGAATGTAGCAAATATTATTCTACTTGTTGACAACATTGCGCCTTTAGCGGAACTAACATATCTATACCCTTCAGTTGTTAAAACCTGACCAAAGAAACCAAATGCTGCAGCTAAAAGTACTATCCCTATTGAATCCATATCTATTAATCCTAAATCTTTTAATATCATAGGACCATTTATGATAGTTCCTATTACCATCAAGTAAAGTACTATCAAAGATCCTGACTCAGTTTTTCTAGCTTCTGTAAGATAAAGAATAGATATTCCTGCAAAAATTGCAGATACAAAAGCAAGCACATCACCAAAATTGATATGTGTTAAATCAGGTGCCGAAATAATATATGAACCTATAAGAATCATAATAAGATAAAAATATACACTTTTCCTAGATTTCTCTTTAGTGATAAATGGCGCCAAAACTACTACAAAAACAGGATATGTAAGATGTAGAATATTAGCATTTGTTAATGTAGTATAGTTAAGCGCAAGTGTTGATAAAATAAGTGCACCAGAATTAAAAATAGCTCTTTTTGTTATTGGAGCTAGTCTATTTGGTATAAAAGATTTCTTAGTTGTAAGCATATAAATAATCATAACCACAGATCCTAATGAGTATCTTGTAAATGAAGTTATTATTGCATTCATTTCAGTAGTATTAGCTACTAACTTACCAAAATATGCACTTAATACAAAAAATACTGAAGATGTCAATATATAAAAAACTCCCATTTTGTCCCTCTATCATTTTTAGACTTATTCTCTATTATTATTTCTTCCAAATGAAATATATCTAATCAATTAAACTTATAGTTATTTATATTGACTTACTAAATATCTAATCGCTTATACACAAAAATACAATATTATAGAACTCTTAGTATAAAATAATATCCGCGTTTTAAAAATACAACTCAATTATTAAACATTTTACTTTACATAACTCTTTATATTGAACTGATACTATTTAACTATAAAAACTTTAATTTTATTATATCACTATAATCTATAAGATGATTGACAACTATTTCAAAAAAATGTACATCTATAAAAGTTAATTTTATATCTAACTTTTATAGATGTACTCCCTGTAATATACTTTTTATTATTTAGATATCATCTGTTACTATATTTTGATTATTGATTTCTCGCAATCATATCCATGAATTTTACATATTTTGCAGTTAAATCAGTATTGAATTCTACGTATTCTTCATTATTATAGAATACATCTCCCATTACATTTTCTTTAAGGAATGTTTTCCATTCTTCTGTTTCACTTACTTGTTGAAATAAATCTGAATAGTAATCAAGCACTTCTTGAGATGTTCCAGCATTCATAACAACTCCACGACTCTGTTGATGAGTTATATCATATCCTGATTCTAAGAATGTAGGCACATCTGGTAGTATTGAAACACGTTCCTCTGCAGAAACAGCCAATGGTATTAATGTACCTGCGGCAAGATGCTCTCCACCTTCTGATGGTGATATAGCACATACATCAATATGTCCACCAAGTATAGCTGCTAAAATATCTCCACCTGAATCATAAGGTACATAAGTCATTTCTACTCCAGCTAATTCATTAATCATGTACATAAGTATTGTATCGTCAGATGCATTAGCAGTTCCACCAAACTTAAGTGCTCCTGGATTAGCTTTTGCATATTCTATAACTTCTTCTAAAGTGTTCAAACCTAAGTCTTGCTTTGCAGCAAATAAATTTGGATCTTTTGCAAGATGAGCAACAAAAGCAAAATCATCAGTTATACTAAGTGGTGAATTCCCTGTTATTGGTTGTGAATAAAAACTTGAACTTGTAGTTGCCATTATATAATCATTAGCACCTTTTCCGTTCATATAAGTATATCCTACTACTCCTGACCCACCTGGCTTATTAGTTGCAATAAAGTTAACTGGTGCCATCTCGTTCTTTGAAATAATTTCTATGATTTTACGAGCAAATACATCAGATCCTCCACCTGCACTAAATGGAATAATAAATTCTACATTTTCTGTTGGTACCCAACCGACAACTTCTTCAACTGCAGGTTCTTCAACTGCTGGTGTTTCTACTGCAGGTTCTTCAGCTGGACTTTCTGCAGGACTACATCCCGCAAGTACAACCATTGCAACAAGCATCAACGCTAAAACTCTCAACATTTTCTTATTCATTTTTTATTTCCTCCCCTTTATTATCTATCTATAAATTTACTATGCAAGGGTACTCCCACTGCAAAAGTAAGATAGAGCTTAGTTAAATCCACTAAACAGCAAACTTTTTCTTAATCATTTGGGTAATTGGACCACCAAATGCCATTATTAAAGCAATTATTAAAATTACTGCAGATATTGGTTTTGTAATAACTCCTACAATACTACCGTCAGCAATAATAAGAGCTTGACGTAAATTAGATTCAGTAAGATATCCCAGTACTATAGCCAATATCATCGGAGCTGCCGGAACTTTTAACTTCTTCATGAAATATCCGATAACTCCAAAGAAAATTGTAATCCCAACGGTAAATAATGAATTTTCAAGTGCATATGATCCAATTAGAATAAAAGCAAGAACTATAGAATTAAGTATAGGTGCCTTTACCTTAAGTACTCTAACAAATAGAGGCAGCCCTAGAATACCTAGAACCAAAAGGAATATATTACCTATATACATACTTGCAATAAGTGACCATGCAACTTCAGCTTCGTTCATAAACAATGAAGGTCCTGGAGTTATGCCAAGCATCATTAAAGCACCCATCATGATGGCAGTGGCACCTGACCCTGGAACACCTAGTGTAAGCATTGGTATCATAGCTCCTATTGATGCAGCATTGTTTGCTGATTCCGGTGCAGCTACTCCTTCCAACAATCCTGTTCCAAATTCATTTCCTCTTTTTGAAACTTTTTTTGCCATACTATATGATAAGAAAGAAGCTATTGTAGCACCAGCTCCTGGTAACATTCCCACAAAGAATCCCAATCCTGTACCACGCCCAATATGCGGTAAACAATCTTTCCATTCTTGTTTATTTGGAAATAGATTCCTGAATTTAAGCATCTTATTGTCAATCTCAACCTTGGCATCACCTCTATCGGTAATAATTTCTGCGATCCCAAATAACCCCATAGCTACGGGGATAAAATCTATCCCTGAATAAAGATGTACATTACCAAACACATATCTTTGAACTCCAGTTACAAGATCTAGCCCAATCAAAGCAATAAATAATCCTATAAATGCAGCTAAAAATCCTTTTGATGGTGAATCTCCTGTCATTCCAGCAATTGATGCCAAACCTAACACCATTAATGCAAAGTATTCAGATGAGCCAAATACTAATGCATATTTTGCTATAACTGGTGCAAACAACATAAATGCAATTACTGATATCGTTCCGCCAATTACAGAAGCATACGCAGCCATACCCATGGCTTTACCCGCTTGACCTTTCAATGCCAAAGGATAACCATCTAACGCTGTCATAACTGCCGCGGAATCCCCTGGAGTGTTTATTAGTATAGCTGTTATTGAACCTCCATACATAGCCCCATAATATATTCCAGCTAATAAAATTATTCCAACTGCAGGCTCCATCCCATATGTAAGTGGTAAAAGTACTGCAATACCTACCGATGGTCCGAGTCCTGGCAACGCACCGATAATTACTCCGCAGAGTACACCACCAAAAGCATATAATAACACAATCGGATCAGCCAACACAGAAAATCCTAAACTTAAGTTATTTAATAAAGCTTCCATGCCTCAACCCCCTTTATCATATTCCTATGTAACAACTCGGTAACGGCATACCTAGGAATACTTTGAATATTAGAAATAATACTAAAGTAGTTACAAAACCGATTATAATAGACTTTGTGATACTTTCCTTGCCCAGAATTCTAATCAATACAACAACTGAAATTCCAGTGGAAACTAACATTCCAATAAAAGGTGTCATTACTATGACAAAAATCGAAATACCAATTGTGTATGCAAAATTTCTTAATTCAACAATATTAATTAAATTTGATTTTAATTCCTTATCTACAGCATCATCTTCTAGCGCTTTTTTTGACTTATGCCAATTTTCCATTAAAACTAATAGACCACAAGCCGCTATGGCAATTCCACATAAGATAGGAAAAAATCCAGAACCAGGCAACTCTTTCCTCATAAAAGGAAGTTTCTGAATAAAAGCTAAAGCAACTATAACCATTCCACCTAAGATGCTTATCAAACCTAATATATTATTGCCTTGTTTTAAACTTAATTTCATTTTCCAACTACTCCCTCCAATATTAAAAATAATAATAATGAGTTTACTAAATGTGGACTTATTTAAAAATATTTCTAAAGATACTCAACAAAATCCTTAAAACTCTTTGGTGTTTCACCCTTGAATTTTTCATTTAAGTTTTTGTCGGCAAACCACTCTAGCTTTTCTTTTGCCGCTATAGACATAATTGGGTCTACAGCATATTCATCCATCATTTCGATTGAACCAGTAAGTTCATGAGCTCTTCTTTCAGCATGTATTGCACCACTAGTTAATAGTCTGTTAATAGTATATTCAAATGATACTTCATCAACTGAACTAGATATGGACTCTATTACTCTATCTGTTACCCCAGCCTTAGAAGAAATCTGCACAATTTCAAGTAATAATGATGATAAGCCTTTAGTAAATATACTCCTAATAAGCTTAATAGCTGTTCCATCTCCTTCTATTTCACTTACCTTCTCTATCTTCATTCCATAAGGCAACATAAACTCCATAAATTCATCAGTACCCGTACCACTAGCAGCTATTGGTACTTTGTGTTGATGCAAGGGTAATGGTCCTAACATTGCAGCATCTACAAATCTTGTTGTCTTATCCTTTATTAATTCGCATACTTGCTTTTTAACTTTCACAGTAGATGCAGAAACATCCACATATATAATATCATCATTTAAACTGTCGTAGAGATACTTAGCTGTATCAAGAGCTTTACTGCCCGGTACAGCAACTATTACAACCTGAGAATTATCTACTACTTCTTTAGCGGAAAATACCAATTCAATTTTAGCCAAATTAGCTCTTTCTTTGATTAAATCTCCAAAATTTGGATTATCATGCATAATATCAAAAGCTACTATATCTTCTAATCCTTCTTTTTTTAAACCCCTAGCCATTTCAAATGCTGCTTCACCAAAACCAATAAATCCAAGTTTCATTCTAAAGCCTCCAGTTCACTTATCTATTCTTGAAGAGCTCCATATTTAACTAAAGCATCTTTAATAATGGATTTCTTCTCCTCTGTCAATGGTTTGAGAGGTCTTCTAACCACTCCACCCTGGAACCCTAGCAAATCTAATGCATACTTAAGTCCAGATATACCCATACCTCCTGTAACCAAATAATTTATCTCAATCATTTTTAGTTGAAGTTTTCTTGCTTCATCGATCTTTCCTTCTTTAAAAAGATTAACTAACTTACAGCAGTCATCAGGAAGTATATTCGCCAATGCTAATGTGGCTCCCCTTGCTCCAACAGTAAATGCTGGTAGAAGATAGCCTGCATTCCCAGCAAATACAGCAAAGTCTTCATCTGTATCTCTAACAGTTTCAGACAACTGCACTATGTTTCCAGCTGTATCCTTAATTCCTACTATATTAGGATGCTTTGATAATCTTGCAATTAATTTTGAAGATAGGTTTATACCTGTATTCCCCGGCATATTATAAATCATTACAGGAATTGAGCTTTCATCAGCAACATCTACAAAATGATCATATAATATTTCTTCGTTCATCCCACCTCTGTAATAGTTTGGTGGTAGCACTAACGCAGCATCTGCACCTAATTTCGCCATTTCTTTAGTTAGTTTTATTGTTTCAATAGTTGATTCACAATATGTACCAACAATGATATTCTTCTCTTCATTAAAGTTATCAATGACAAACTTTACAACTTCCAATTTTTCCTCATGAGATAAATAAACAAATTCACCATTTGATCCTAATACTACTATTCCATCAAGGTCAGTCTTACCCCAAATATCAAGATTATATTTCAATTTCTCGAAATCTATAGATTCATCTTCTTTAAAAGGTGTTACTATAGGTGTATATATTCCTCCAAACATTTAACCCCTCCTCAAAACTTGCTTGTTTCACTTACCTTCTTCATTTGTTACTTTGGTGCATATTTTTCAAATATCTTTTCTGCTCTATCAGGATTGAAAAATCCGCATACACATGGATGAGCAACTTTTTCAGCTGCTTTTCTTGGTGATATCTTCCCCTTAGAAACGTCATTAAGATATTTTTCTACCAATCCAGAAGCAACTAATCCATGCCCACACATTGTCACAACTTCTAAAACATCTTCTGGAGGAAGAGATTCTACATTTCCCCAAATTTGTAATGATAAATTTACGCTATGTGGTTTTATATCCAATTCTTTTGCCATATCAAGAACATTGTCAATTAAGCCACTTATTACGACAGATAAACCTAAATCCATTTCATGAATTTTCCTTATAACTTGGAACATTTTATCTTTAGATGCAAAGCAACATCTTACTCTTGGAACATCTGTAATATGTTCTTTTATTTCTTCCAAAGTAACGCCAGAGTATATTGTACCTGTTTCATTTGATCCAAGATTATCAGGCCCTGCTTCAAAAACTGCATCTAGTACCTGTATAAATTTATCTCTAGTACCTTCATGGTTGTAACCATACGCTGAAGTAACTAGAATTATATAATCATTTTGCAAGTCTTCTTCCGAACCTCTTCGGTGTAATGAATGTGTCAAAGCTATCCCTCCCTAATCATTATTTAATGGTCTACCCATTCCTAAGTTAACCTTTGCATTTTTTCTAACCAATATTCCCATTTCGTTCAATTTTTTTATTATCGGAATATTCCCATCTTCATCAAATCTATAAATTAAATCTAATGAAAACACAGTATCCAATTCATTAGCAACTCTTTTAATGGTATCCATTACTTCTTCTAGTTTTTCGTCTTTTGATGTAAATTCAATAATACAAGAAACCATTCTTTCATCCTTTATTTCATCAGGTATCGTTCCCTTTGCTGGGTCTTCCATTAAATAATATACTGGATTGCATTTTTCAAACTCAACCCCAATACTAGCTAATGCCATTGTCATCTGTTCTACCTGTTTAAGTGTAGTTCCATGACAAGGTCTACCCATTTCAATTCCTATCCCGAATTCCCCGCGAGTAACTTTCCCAGTAACATCATTTGTCTTAGATTCTTCAGTCCCTCTACCTGGTACTTTTGTTACAGCATCAGCAATTGTTGGGTCACTATAGAACTTTCTAATTTTCCTTGGCATCTCTTTTACACCATCAGACTCCTCGAATGCACTTGTAGGGCAGCGAACAACTCTAGGTCTTCCACAATTACCACATTCAAAACATAATTCTTCATCTATGTAAGCTTTTCCATTTACAATGCTGATTGCAAATGCCGGGCAATATGGCACGCAAATACCACATCCTATACATTTTTCTTGATTAACTCTCACTTAATCTACCTCCCTAATAATTAATATGTTTCTGGCATTTTAACATTATAGTCATTTCCTAGTTTCAATAATGCATTGTATAAAGTGTCATTTAATAAGATACCATCCTCGGTATTCTTTGCTAAATTATCTCTTTTACCCTCACCGGGTAATCTTATTGAGTCATATCCAGTAGCTTTTGGCATAGCTTTTATTTCATCATAAAAACTATCCATTCTAATTCTTATTTCTTCAATATCCATAAATCCTACAGGATTTATAGCACAGAATATGTGCCCAACATTACCTTTACCAGCAGTTTCATCGTATTGCCAAGCTACCTGCTTACCATATCCAGCACCTGTTAAGAGTCCTGCCATAAGCTCTATAAGCATTGTAATAGCAGATCCTTTATGTTCGCCCATAGGAAGAATACATCCTTTTAAAGCTTCCTTGGCATCTATAGTTGGATTTCCATCTGCATCAAGTGCCCAGCCAGGTTCTATTGATTTTCCCTCATTAGCCGCTTTGATAATTTTACCCCTAGCAACAATGCTTGTAGCCATATCCACAACAATAGGTCCTCTTTCTCCACCTGGAATAGCTACTGCAAGAGGATTAGTCCCAAAGTACATCTCTTTCCCTCCCCATGGTGGTGTTGCGGGTGGGCCGTTGGAAATAACAAAACCAACCAAATTTTCTCTTACCGCCATTTCAGCAAAATATGAAGCTGCTCCAAAGTGATTGCTGTTCTTTACTCCAACCATTGAAATCCCATAGACTTTAGCTTTATCAATTGCTTCTAACATTGCATTATAAGCAGCAACATGACCTAAAGCATTATCAGCATCCATAATTCCCAGAGATGGAAACTTAAATTCAGTATTAATCACTGGGTTCTTATTTATTAATCCTTTTTTAATTCTATCAAGGTATACCGTCATCCGAGTCGCTCCATGTGATGAAACACCTTGCAATTCTGCTCTTATAAGTACCTCAGAAACTATGGTTGCATCTTGTTTCTCAATACCTGATGCTACTAATAAATCTCTCATATAATTTTTTAGTTCCATATAACTACATCTTCTACTCATCATTTCACCTCAATTCATTAAGTATATTCAATAACTTTAATCGGAAAACATTTTCCTAGAAGCTATACCTATATATTAATGCAATTTACATGCCAAGATAATATATTAGTATATTCAGTGGATCTACAGACATATTTAAATATACAAATGTATATCCTCCTATTTATCCCCTAATCCAACCCTACGTTTCCCTAATAATCAATATCATTATCCATTTTATATGCAATTAAAAACGACCAAGTTTCTAATCTCAGTCGTTTGTTTTTATTAAATATTTTCCAAAAATTCTATTCCTAAATCAGTTATTCTGCTTCCTTGTTTCGTCACTCCTTGTTCAATCAAGCCAAGAGTGCTTAATGTGTCTAATAGTTTTCTAAGTTTATAATCCTTTATAATCTCTCCATTACGTAGCAACTGCACTCTGAGATAATTTCTGCCTACTCCTTTATTAAAAGTAGAGGCTATCTTGATTTCATTTAATATTTTTACTGTAATTTTAAGTTGACCTATTTTATTAAGTCCTACAATTATTGTTTCAATTCTGCTATTTTCACAATTCTGTAAATCAGCTTTATTCTGCTTTCTAATACCTTTATCTATGTGTTTTTTTTGCATATACATAGGCAAGTGTTCCTTTGAAACATAATTATCATCAGCTAACATTGTACATAAGTAATTTACAACATTCTCCAATTCTCTTATATTTCCTGGCCAATCATATGATAAGAAATAGTCTTTTACTTCGTCTGACAACTCGATTGCTCTTTGTCCATTGAAAAATCTAGAACTAAAATTAATTACCAAATCTATTATATCTCCTCCCCTATCTCTCAATGCTGGAGCTGCCAATGATATGGCACAAAGTCTATAGTATAAATCTGATCTGAATTCATCTTCTTTTACCATTTGGAATAAATCTCTATTTGTAGCAGCTATAACTCTTACGTTTATAGGAATGATTGAATTACCGCCTACTCGCCTAACTTCTCTTTCTTCTAAAACTCTTAATAACTTTTTCTGAACTTCCAAGGATGCATCTCCTATTTCATCCAAAAAAATTGTTCCATTATGTGCTTCTTCAAATAATCCATGTTTACCTGTTTTTTTTGCTCCAGTAAAAGCTCCTTCTTCATATCCAAATAATTCACTCTCTACAAGATTCTCAGGCAATGCGGCTAGGTTAATTGCAACAAATGGTCCAAGACTACGCCTTGAAGAATTGTGTATAGCCTGTACAATTAATTCCTTCCCCGTACCACTTTCTCCTTCTATCAATATTGTAAAATCTGTTTTTGCAAACTTCTTTGATAGTTGTATCAAGCATTCTATTTCATCAGATTTACCAATTATATCTTCAAATTTATACTTAGCAACATGATTTCTATTTTTAAGCTCTCTTCGTATTTTTGTTTCAATTTTTTGAACTTCTCCAACTTTCTTAAGCGAAAAAACCGCACCTGCTAAACGTTCAGAAATATCTATAATAGGTGTAGAGTTCAAAACATAATTTACACCTTTAATTTTCTTAATTTCATTCTCTAAATGGTATCCTCGTACAAGTATATCTTGTATATTAAAATTTAGTATCAACTCATCAAAAGGTTTATCAATGTAGTGTGCCTTGTCTATCCCGAGCAAATTTTCCGCCCAGTTATTAATCAATTTTATGAATCCTTTCTCATCTACAGAAATTATAGCTTCACTAACCGTATTTATAATCTCTTCATACTTTTTTTTAATGTCATAATTATCAAGAGCTGCCATTTGTATTCTTAAAGATAAATCATAAAATTCTTTTAAATAATTTTGAGAAACATTATTTATAACTTCATTAGGTATTTCTAATTTAGTTATAAGCTCCACGAATGTTGATAAATCTAATCCAACAATTCCTAAATCTATTGCTTTTTTTACATTTTTTGGAATCAAATGGGCCGATCCAGTAGTGATTGCTGTAGAAATACCATTCGCTATATTAGGATTACACCCTGGAAAATATGGTATTAATTCTAAGTAGTTAATACCAATTTTGTTAATAAGGTTAATACCTCTTGCTGCTGTTTGGTAAGTATTCCCTACCAATAAAGCCTTTGTTCCTCTTTCTAATTCAAATACTTTATCAATATTTTCAATATTTAAAGCCCTGTCTGCCAGTAACACATTCAGATTACAAAAATTCTGATTGAAGATTTTTTTGCAAACATCATAGCTAGAAGTAAGGTAAAAATCAAATTCACCTATTTCATCATCTTCCTTTAATTCTTCAAACGATATACCTTTTACGATGACATATTCTCCTAAGTATGTGATTAATTGCTTTGTTATGTATTCCTGGGTATTTCTATTATGGCTTATAAAACAAATTTTCTTTTTCTCAACCATTGAATGTAATAGAGCCTCCAATCTTGATATCTTTTTTCGCGACCTCTTTCTAGAGCATCTTTATTAATTCTATGTTCGGGTTCTCCCGCCATCTTTAGAACTTAAGTCGAGATGCTCTAGTCATTTTACATAAACTCCTTGTACATCATTTCTTCTTTTTCTATACTCTCTTCAACTCTTTTATGAAGTTCTTTTAATCTCTTATATGTTGATTCATATGTCTGGCAACCACTTTCGGGCATAGTATAATCATTTGTCTCTATTCTCAAACTTTTTAAAGCTTTAAGAAGTAGCATATTGTCCTCGTTAATCTCTAGTATAACCGTTCTAATATGTTTTAAAAGCTCTGGTTCATCCTTCTTAATATAATCCCATATGTTCGGGAATAGGTCTATCTGCTTTATTATCATCCCTACTTCAAGTTTGTTCTCAACTTTCCCATATGCCCTGTAAACATTTACAAGTTCCTCTTTGCAATCATCATAATGGACTTTCAAAAGTTTATTTAACAAGCTTTTTAAAACAGGAAGTTCCTGTTTTAAATACCCAAAGTGATTTTCTACTATATCTTTTATACTCTCTAATAAATCTATATTTTTCGTCATAAATTATCTCCTCCTTATGACGATTATATCACAGATTATATCGAATCATAAAATAATGTCCATTCTCTCCAACCAATATCAACCATTTTTCTTGGGCATATTTTTCTACTCACATCAAAATGTCTTACCACTGCTTTTTTATTTAATTTGTGCTTTAATAGCAATTCTCTTATAAGAAGCATTGTCTTGTTTTTAGTTATTTCCCAATCTCCATCCTCATTAATACATAATTCAATACCAATTGAATTATAATTGTAAATCCCATACTTGCCCTTGCCATCTCCACAATGCCATGCAGAATACTCATCAGGTATTAATTGAAGGATTTCATCTTTATCAACAAAATAGTGAGCAGAAGCATTTCTTCCTTTCTGGTTGAAATACTTAAAATGAGCCTCTGCATTCGCTCCTTTTTTAGGATTACCTGTATCATGTATTACTATATATTGAATTGTTTTATTATATCTATTTGAATAATTGTAATCTATATGCTTTTCTTTATACATTGTCTTTCATCCTTTCTCTAAGTTTTTTTAGTGCATTAGTTTTTTGATTGAGTACTGTTCTATAGGTAACATTGTACTTCTTTGATATCTGAGTGATTGTTAAATCATGAAAAAAGAAATCTCTCAAAACCTCCTTTTCCCTCCTAGGGAGTGTATCAATGCATTCATTCAATTTCGTGTAAAGGTCTCTTTTTAAGACACTCTCTAAAATATTCTCTTTAGATTCTAGTAATTCCAAATACTCTTCACCATCTTGACCAAATACTTCATTAAGTGATAGATTCTTCTGTGTCTTTAATTTATTTAAATAAAGATACATTAATCTAGACTTTACATATCCTAAAAAAGGAACATTTATATTTGGATTATAATCTTTTATGCAAATAAGGATCATCTCTCTACCTTCCTGAATAAGATCGTCGAATTCACTCCAATTGTTATTGTATTTCCTTATTGAAGAAATTATTAGTGGTTTTAGTTTTTCTAGTATTAGTACCTCACTCTCCTTATCTCCTAAATATGACTCTTTATAAAGCTTTTGAATATCCACTTTTACCTTAAACTCCTTTAAGGCGCCTGCTAGTATTCCCGGGTAACTTTATATTAATGTTTTTAGGAGAAAAAGAAAAAAGCAGTGTAGGCTGTTCTCGACTAGTCTACTCTGCTTTTTAAATTTTAGAAATAATATCATCTAACTTCATATATAATCTTGCAATGTCAGATTTCATTGCGGGCCCATCATCGTAATTATAATACTCAAGAGCTTCTTTAACTTTTAAACGATCATTTTTTATTAAAAGCTCCATAACAAGTTTACCTTGCTTTATTTGTTTTTTAGCCGTATTCATTGAACAGAGTAAGCTTATATCGAGATTATTTCTCATTCGAATAGTGGTCTTTCCATCTATTTCTACTATTTTCTTTATATCCTGGAGTTTAAAATATCCCATGGCTCCATCATCCTTTCCTATAGGTTCCCGTGTTTTAAGTTGAATATATATTAACTGCCTAGAGAAAACTAAAGGAAGATTGCTTCTAGATGATAGTAAGTCTCCAAAATATTTACTAGAAGCTTTTTGATCAAAATGATAATACTTACATAGATTCTTAATGAAGGTCTTTGCGGTTATCTTAACAATTTCTTCTTCTTCAAACAAAATGAGTCTGGTACAATTTCCTAAATTCACTTCATAAGAAGGCATAATTGCTAATATATCTCGCTGGATCCGTTCCTCCATATATATCCCCTCCTTATACTAGCTTAGTGGCTGTAAGCTATCATCATTTAGTCTAAGGCGACTAAGTCAAATATACCAGAACATATGTTCGATGTCAAGATAAAAAATAACGCGCTACCCTTTGCGATTAGCGCGTTTGAAGTTATTTATTTACAAATTTCACAAGTTGCTGAGAGCATCAATTCAATCCCTTTTACTATATCCTCGTATTCTGTCCATTCCTCCGGATGATGACTTAATCCATTTACGCTTGGTACGAAAACTAAACTAGAAGGAGCTATCCTTGACATAACCATTGAATCATGAGCAGCACCTGAATTCATCATTTCATACTCAAATCCAGCCTCTTCTGTTTTTTGTTTTAAAATTTGCAGATTATCCTCAGACATATCTACTGGAAGTATAGATAAAATTCTCTTCATCTCTACCTCTATACCTTTCTCATTTCCAATACTCTCTAATTCCTCTTCAATTAAATGATTTATCTTCATAATTGTAGTTTGTTTGTTGGCCCTTAAATCTAGGATCAATTTAACATACTCCGGAATTACATTAGATGCATTTGGTCGAATTTCCATTTGCCCAACCGTACCAACAGCACCCTCACCAACACCTCTAACAATATCATTCACAGAAAGTATGAACCTAGAAGCAACTACCAGTGCATCATTTCTTATATCCATTGAAGTTGTTCCAGCATGACCTGCTCTACCTCTAAACTTTATTTCTATAATATTATAACCCATTATTGTTTCTACCAAGCCAATCTGTTTTTTCTTATTGGACAATATTGGCCCTTGTTCAATATGAAGTTCTAAGAAAGATTTAATAGATCCTGGTTTTCTTTTAGCAGCCATTAAATCAGGTCTAATACCATATTCAATAATTGCAGTTCTAAGACTTTTACCACTATTGTCTACTCTTTTGTCGAGTTCCTCTTCTTCTATATCTCCGGTAATAGCCCTCGAATTTGAGATTCCTTTTCCAAATCTTACTCCTTCTTCATCATTAAATGCAGCTATTTCAAGGGAATTATTGAGTTTATAATTGTTTTCTTGTAAAACCCTTACAATCTCAATTCCTGCAACTATCCCCACAACTCCATCGAAAGGGCCCCCATTTACCACTGTATCATAATGAGATCCAATCATGACAATGGGCAAGTCACTATTCTTACCCTCTAACCTTCCAAATAAACTTCCATATCCATCTTCATATATTTCTAATCCTGCTTTTTTCATCTGTGTTTTTAAATAATTTCTTGCTTGACTATCTTCCTTACTAAATGCAAGCCTTGTTACGCCCTTACCAGGAGTAGAATTGAATGAAGATAGATTCTCAATATCTCTTTTAACTCTTTCCTTATTTATTTTCAATTGGATTCCACCTTTCAATACTATTATCTATTTAAAAATTCTTTTCTTTCCGCAAGTGGTACTAAACTACCGCCAGTAGACCATAATATTTGTACTGGCTTTTTATCCTTATATAAATCTTTTGTGAAAATTGGACCATTAAATCCTGCTAAAGCTGATGGTTCAATAAATATATTTTCGTTTTTATAGAGTGCTTTTAAATATATATATAACTTTTCATCCTTAATTGTAACTTCACCTTTTAACAGATAATCCATTAATTCACCAACAAAAGAAGAAGGCCTGCCAACAGCTAATCCATCTGCCTCGGTCTTATTGTCAAGACCAATGTCTTCTACAGATATATTTGAGTGCTTTCCGGTTGATAGTCCAAGTAGCATACATGGTGAATGAGTAGGTTCCGCAAAATAAGGATCTACTAAATCCCCAAATACTAGCTTAAGTCCATATGCAACCCCTCCTGGGCCTCCTCCGACACCGCATGGCAAGTAAACAACTAAGGGGTGTTCCTTATCTATCTTTAAATTCATTCGAGCCAGTTGAGCTTTTAATCTTATTCCTCCAACTGCATATCCAAGAAATAAGTCTCTAGAGTTTTCATCATCTATAAAATGACTATTTGGATCCTTATTCGAACTTTTTCTACCCTCTTCTACAGCTTTGGAATAATCGTCTTGATACTCAATAACCTGGACTCCTTTGGAACGAAGCATCTGCTTTTTCCATTGTTTGGCATCAGATGACATGTGAACGATCACATTAAATCCAATTTTTGCGCTTATAATACCGATGCTTAGACCAAGATTCCCAGTGCTTCCAACTTGAATAGTATATTGGTTAAAAAAATCAACAAACTCTTTTTTTGCTAAAACTCTATAATCATCTTCTACATGAAGTAATCCTTCTTTTATCGCTAAAGTTTCAGCATGCTTCAATACTTCATATATTCCACCTCTTGCTTTTATAGATCCTGCAATTGGGAGAAGATCATCTCTTTTAAGAAATAGCTCTCCTGGAATTTCAATTTTATTTTCATCCTCCATCCAAGTCTTCATACTTGAAATCTCAGAAATAGGAGATTCTATAATTCCATCTTCAGACTCAGGAAATTGTTGTTTTAAATAAGGCGCAAATCTAGTTAGTCTTTTTTCTGCATCTTCTACCTCAGCCAAGCTAATAGGTAATCTCTTTTTAGCATCTTCGTAATCAATATAGTTAGGATTGATCCATAAAAACTCTTCCATGTTTTTTAATTTTTCCAAAACATCCATATAGTCCCTCCTATTCGGCCCAGCAAAGCTAGCCCCCTGTCTTTCTTTTAATCTTTTAATTATGAACTGTGATTTGTTATTCTAATAATGACTAGCTACTTTTTTTAGCATTTCTCTTATTGGGAGATTATATGGGCATCTCGGTTCGCAAAGACCACAATCGATACAATCACTTGCTTTTATTTCTTGGGAATTATATCTTGTTTGTGCCCATTCTTGTAAATTATATCTTGTAAAATAGCTGTCTAATATAAACTGAGTAGGTATATCTATCCCTACACTACAAGGAGCACAATAACCACATCTTCTACAAAATTGTGTTCCAAGCTCAGCTGCTTCTTTTTCTAAATTTTTTCTTTGATCTTCGCTTAGACCTTTACCATCATGTCCAGGTTTTGTATTCTCAATAACCTGTTCTACACAATCCATACCTGGAATCACTACTGATACATTTTGATTTTCTAAAATAAATCTAAGTGCCAGCTCACCATTTTGTATTGCTCCACCTGCAAGTGGCTTCATAACTATTACTCCAATATTTCTTTCATGAGCTATTCTAAATAAGTCTTCAGCTTGTCTTTCCACTGCATTATATGGAAATTGTATAGTTGCAAAATGATCAGTCTTAACAGCTACATTTAACACATCTAAACTATGACTTGAAATTCCTATTTCTTTAACTATACCATCTTCTTTTGCCTTTTTAATAGCGTCAAGAGCTGCTCCATCTGCTATAAGATTATTATAATCCTCTAAACTTTTAACATTATGAAACTGAAATAAATCAATCCTATCTGTTTTAAGTAATGATAAACTAATATTTAAGTCTTTTAAAACTCCATCATATGTACGATTAAATGACTTTGTAGCAAGATAAAAATTATCTCTCCCTACTACTTGTAAAGCCTCCCCTAGAAGCGCTTCGCTTTCCATATACCCTCTAGCTGTATCAATAAAGTTTATGCCTTGATTAAGTGCCTCTATTAACATTTCTGCGGCCACTTCTTTAGTCACCCTTTGGATTGGTATTCCACCAAAACCTACAGATGAAACGTTAAAATTAGTTCTACCCAAAGTTCTTTTTAACATTAAAACCACTCCTTTACTAACACTCTTTAATCATTTTTTGAATTTTTCACTATCTAGTACTTCAGGATTTCTCAAATTTATTGGTATCTCTCCCCTTATAATTCTTACAACATCTCTCGCAGTTATTCTAAGTTGCATTTCTTGAGCTTTGTCAGAAAAATATGCACTATGAGGAGTTACTATTACATCTGGCAATTTAATCAATTCTTTATCCTTTTCTAAAGGCGGTTCATTCTGGATTACATCAAGTCCCGCTCCAGCAATTCTACCTCCTTTTAATAATTCATATAGACTATCTTGATCTATTAATCTCCCTCTTGCTGTATTTATTATGTATGCACTTTGTTTCATTGTAACTAAAGCATCATAATTGAATATTCCCTCTGTTTCATCAGTTAAAGGTGCATGAAGTGTAATATAATCTGATTCAATTAAGAGACTATCAAAATCAACTTTTTCTACTCCATATTCTTCCATAATATCTTTTGAAACGTATGGATCATACGAAATCATTCTCACTCCAAATCCATTTAACTTTTCTGCAACAGCCCTTGCTATAGAACCAAAGGCAAATATGCCCACTGTAGCTTCACTAAATCTCTTTATATTTCCAATACCTCCTATGTTCCAATTGCCTCTTTTTACATTTTCAGTTACATATGCTAATTTTCTGGAACAAGCTAAGATAAGCATCACTGCGTGGCCTGAAACTTCATCAACACAATAATCCTTTGCGTTTGTTACCATAACTCCATTTCTAGTTGCAGCTACAATATCCGCTACATTAAAACCAGTACTCGCTGCACAGAATGCACAAAGATTTAACTCTTTATATAACTCATCATCCATTTTTTGATCCCAAGTAATTATAATGTCTGCATCCTTTGCTTTTTTAACTAATTCTTCTCTAGGAAGTACATTTTTCCCAAGAAACTGAAAATCTGCGTCAACTTCTTCTTTAATATATCTCTCTATACTTTCAATCTCTCTATCGTTCATACCTGGAACACCTACTAAAATCACTCTTTTCAAATAAAAACCCCCTACTTAAAAAGTTCCATTTTTTCTATTCTGTCAAAAGCCTCTTTCATTCTATCTACATTTAAAGTTACAGCAAGTCTTATATACTTATCTCCATTGCATCCAAAAGCAACTCCTGGAACAACTGCAACTCCAGCTTCCTTTAAAAGCTTGTCTGCAAATTCTATTGATGTAAGTCCAGTTTTTTCAATATTTGGAAATAAATAAAAAGTTCCTTTGGGTTCCATAACACTTATACCCTTAAGTTTATTCAATCTCTCATATGCATAATAGCTTCGTTTTTTAAACTCCTCAAAAAGTCCTGGCTGTATTTCTTTTCTAAGTCTCAATGCATGTAATGCAGCTCTTTGGGATGGCTCAGGAGCAGTATAAACATTGTTCTCGTTTATCTTTTTAAAAACTTGTATAAAACTAGATTCTGCTAATATATATCCGATTCTCCAACCAGTCATTGCAAAGTTCTTAGAAAAACTACCAAGCGTAATAGTTCTTTCGCTCATTCCATTGATACTAGATATTGGAATAAAGGGCTCTTGATAACTATAAAGCGTATATATATCATCCGCTATTATAAGAAGATCATATTTTTTTGCAATTTCAGAAATATTTTCCAATGATTTTCTACTTAGGCAACTTCCTATAGGATTATTGGGAGTATTTATTATTATGGCTTTTGTTTTTTCCGTTATAGATTCTTCCAATCTTTTTATATTTATTTGAAAATCTTCTGACTCCAAAAGTTCTAAAAATACGGCTTTCCCTCCCGCCATCTGAACTTGATCTGAATATGGAGGAAAATGAGGACTTGGTATAATTACCTCATCACCATTATCAAGAATGGCTTCCATAACAATCCACATCCCTTGACATGCACTTGTTGTAATCATAATTTTGTCTAAATCTATCTCCATTTCATATTCATCTAGATAATAGCTTTTTAATTCTTCTCGTAGCTCCAGTATTCCCAGAGTATCTGTATAATGAGTTGCACCATTTAAAACATCTTCAAATACTCTCTCTACAATTCTTTTATCAGTATCTATATCTGGATCACCTAATGTGAAATTTATTAAATCCTCAGATTTTATTGCTGCACCTGCACTTTTAGATAACTCGCTTTCATCCATTCCCAAATATTTTTTAGAAATATAATTTTCCATATTTTCCCCCTATCTAACTAAAGCATTTCCATTTTAGTTTTAATTTTAAATAATATTATAAAAAAAGCTCCTCCACCTAATAATACAGCACTAATAACTGTAATTAGATTCCCAATAAATAGATGCCCTATTAAAGGGATAAATATAATCTTAATTAATGAAATAATACCTATCATAGCTCCTGAAGCAATTAAAAATCTAAATCCCACTTTCCCCATGCCAGCTAGTTTGATAAAATGAATCTTTTTTTCCAAGTCATATATCCCATAGAAACTTGCTATCAATACTGATAAACTGGTTCCTAAAGCAATCCCTGAAGCACCCATTGCGAAAACTAGAATAATATTAAATACTATATTTAAAACCAAAGATAAAAAAGCCACAAATATTGGTTTATTAGTGTATTCATTCGCATAGTATATCCTTGTAATAAGAAGCAAGAGACTAGATCCAATAATTCCAATTGCAAAATATATTAAAAATTTTGCAGTAGCCAAAGTAGCTGCCACCCCAAATTCTCCTCTTTCATAAAAAACTCTAACAATAGGCTCTGCCATTGTTAAAATAAGAATTGTAGCAGGAATTGATACTATCAAAATTAATTCTATTGAATACCTAATTGAATGTTTTAATTCCTCCTCATGAAATCTAATATCCTTTTCAGAAATAACTGGAAATATAGCGGTTACTAGTGCTATAACTATAACTCCAATAAAAAGGTGTATGATTTCATCAGCATAATTTAATTCGGAGATAGTACCTTCAATTAAAAACGATGCTATAGCATTATCTACAGCAAGGTTAATTTGATTTATTCCTACACCTATAACTATTGGAAGTAAAAATGAATTTAATCTAATTAAAGATCTATCTTTTAATAGAATATAAGGTTTATATCGATATCCCTGATTTGCAAATATTGGTTCTGCAAGTATATATGCCTGTACTGATACAGCTATTACTCCAGCAATCATAAGGCCTTCAAGGCCAAATCTGCGAGAAAAAAATACTAAATAAACAATATACACAATTGCATTTGCAACTCCGCCTTTAGCACCAGCTCTAAAAAGATGTTGACTCTGAAGATATCCACCAAAGATTGCTTTGTATATATAAGCTAGTATTATTGGTGCTCCATATCTAAATAATCTGATTGATTTTTGAAGTTCCAATACAGAAAAACCAGGTGCAAAAATCCGAACAATAATTGGGGTTAGGATATAACTTAAGATAAGCAGTGTAAACCCGATTATCGACCAAAAGGAGATCAAATTATGTGTAAACTCAAATCTGCCTCTTTCTCCATCTCTTTTATCTATTTGTTGATATAATGGTACAAGAGAAACAACTAATGCTTCTGATAATATTGCTATTATAAATATTGTAGCTGAAAAAGCTACAATATAAGTGTCAACCCTAAAATTAGCTCCTATAAAGAAGGCTATTAATATCCCTTTTAAGAAATTTAACAGCCTTGCCCACAATCCAAATGTTACTAAATCTTTTGTCTGCTTTTTTATAGTGTCAAAGGACATCATTTTACAAAAACTCCTCTTGCTAACATTCTTAAATGTTAATACTATTGCTTTTTAGGTAAAAAAAGTGTTCCTTTTCTATTTCCAGCAGCAATTTGTGTTATTATATCCTTTGTCTTTCCATGCGCTACTATCATTGGAATACCATACTTATTAACTATTCTGGCAGCTTTAAGTTTTGTCTGGATACCACCAGTTCCAAAAGAACTTGTAACCCCAATTGAGATATTATCCTCCAATTTGTCAATATCCTCAACTATAGAAATAATACATGCATCACTATTTTCATTAGGGTTTTTATCACAAATTCCCTCAATATCACTTAAAAGAATCAACAAATCGCCACCCCAAACAACCGTTGAATAGGCAGCAAGCATATCATTATCTCCGATTTTAATTTCATCGACACCGACTGTGTCATTTTCATTTATAATTGGAACTACACCCTCATCAAGCAGTGTAAAAAGAGTATTTCTAATATTTAAAGTCCTGACTTTCGAATCAAAATCATCCTTTGTTAAAAGTATCTGGGCTATATGGATTCCAAGTTTTTCAAAAACCCTTCGATATGAGTCCATAAGTTCAACTTGACCAATCGCACATAAGGCTTGTTTATAGTGAATATCCTCTTTCCTTGACCATTTGCCAATTGTAGCAACACCAGCAATCCTAGCACCCGATGATACTAAGATTACCTTTTTGCCCGCTTCCATCAATTCTTTAACTTGGAGTGCAAAATTTTCAAGAAACTCTTTATCGATTTTTCCATCTTCACTAGTTATTGTACTAGATCCAATCTTTATTAAGATTTTTTTACTCTCATTTATCATTATATTGTCCATTTTATCCTACTTTCTCGTTTGTCCGTTGCCCATAACCAGATACTTATGAGTTACTAATTGTTCTAAGCCAACAGGACCTCGCGCATGAGTTTTTTGAGTACTTATACCCATTTCTGCTCCAAACCCAAATTCAGAACCATCAGTAAATCTAGTTGAAGCATTAACATATACTGTTGAAGCATCAACTTCTCTTTGGAACTTTGTTGCGTTTTTAAGGTTCTCAGTTATAATAGCCTCAGAATGTTTAGTTCCATATTTATTTACATGATCAATTGCCTCATCAATGCTATCTACAATTTTTATAGCAAGAATATAATCTAAAAATTCTGTTTCATAGTCTTCTTCAGTTGCAAGTTTCGCTTCAATATATGCTTTAGACTCTGCATCAGCTCTAAGTTCTACTCGATCCTTAATCGCCTTTTCCACCATAGGTAAAAACTCTTCTGCAACATCTTTGTGAACTAATAATGTCTCACAAGCATTGCATACTCCTACTCTTTGGGTTTTAGCATTTATTAAAATCTTAAGCCCATCCTCTAAATTAGCGGTTTTATCAATAAATAAATGACAATTTCCCTCACCTGTTTCAAGTGTTGGAACTGTAGCATTTTTCACTACATACTTAATTAAATCTCCACCACCTCTGGGTATTATAAGATCAAGAAACTCATTTGATTTTAGCATCTCATCTACTAATGCTCTATTGGTATCATCAATAAATTCAACAGCACCTGTTGGAATCGATGAATTTGTCAATCCTTCCTTAATCGCAGCTACTAATGCTCTATTTGAATTAATCGCAGTTGAACTTCCCCTAAGCAAGATTGCATTCCCAGATTTTAAGGCAAGCGCAAAAGCATCTACTGTTACATTTGGCCTTGATTCATAAATAATACCAATAACTCCAAGAGGAACTGACATCTTAGAAATAGTTAATCCATTTTTAAGAGTCCATACCTTATCAGATTTCCAAATTGGATCATCAAGCTTAATGACAGTTTGGATTCCATCAATAATAGACTCCACTCTTGACTCATCAAGCATTAGCCTATCAACCAAGCCCTCTTTCATATTGTTTTCTCTCGCCAATTTAATATCTTTAGAATTTGCTAGTAATATTTTGTCCATATTATTCCTAATTGCCTTTGAAACGTCCAAAAGAGCAACATTCTTTTCCTCACTAGAGGCTATATTAAGTTGTTTTGAAGACTCTTTTAAGATCTTTCCTATTTCCTTTAACCCTTCCATTCTAACGCCTCCTTACATGTAAATCCTTTAGTATATTATAGCAGAGTAAAAGACAATGTACAATTCACAAATCACAGTGAGAAAATTAAAAGATTTAAAGAAAGATTCCTCGTTATACTCGGAATGACAGGCTATATTGTCATTCCGAGTATAACGAGGAATCTACTATCCTTGCTTGTGCCCAACAATAGAATCATCCAAAATCTTTGCTTTTGAAATCTTTCATTGATAGGGTATAAATTGTGAATTGTTAATTGTTAGTCCACAAATCCTTCTACTACAAAATTATATGGTCCATCTCCAAGTTCAGTTTTATCAATATCAATTGTAATCGTTTTAAAAGTTATTACCTGAAGTTGCATTGAATCAGTTGACGGTTTTTCAATTTGTAAATACACTTTAAACATATCTCCATGCTTTAAAATCTCTTTTACCAATAGTGAATAGCCTGGTGTTGGAAATTGTTTTGTAATCGATAAAACTACATTGTTCTCATTAATCATTGTAACAAGTTCTTCTCTATTATTATAACTATTCTCCACACCCTTAGTAACAAAACTGATTCTATTTATCCTATTTAGCAGACTTTCAAGTCTTTGAAGTACCACAACTGCCTCAGCCTGAGTAAGCTTTCTATCAGGGCTAAAACTAGAACCACCATCTCCTAATACTATACCTTCTTTATTTAGGATTTTTAGATAATCTATGAATTCTTCAGATAATCCCGTTATATCTGCAAAATCCAAACTATAATTAGGATCTGTTACAAGACCTATTTCTTCAAGTCTAGATCCGACAATTCTAAGCATTTCTTTTCTTGTTAATTCTCCAGGATTTTCCATACCTAAAACAGTATACCCCTTAACTTTAAAAATCGATGCAGTTGATAGTCCAAATCTATCTCTTGCTATAGCTTTGTTAGGATAGAATTCGTTAAATTCATCTCTTGCAAAATAAGGAAAATAATAGCTTAAGAATTCTTTATTTATAGTATCTTTTGCCCAGTGCCCAATTAGCTTATCCTCCATTGAAGCAAATGCCGTACTTGAAATTAATAGTAACATCACTAAAATTAATATATTAAATTTATGTATTTTCATAAAAAACTCCCCTCTCTATAATTAGGGTATACCCATTTGAGAGGGGACTAAAATTAATTTTATATTACATTACAATTATTTTGCTTCTCCAAGATATGCAGCCTTAACTTTTTCATCATTTAGAAGCTCTTTCCCTTCACCTTCTAATACTAAATTCCCAGTTTCAAGCACATAGCCATAATCAGCAACTTCTAGTGCTTTTTTAGCATTTTGTTCAACTAAAAGGATTGTGTTCCCCTGACTATGAATTTCTTTAATTATATCAAATATATCTTTAACTAAAAGTGGTGCTAGCCCAAGAGATGGCTCATCCAGCATAAGTACTTTGGGTTTTACCATCATCGCTCTACCAACTGCTAGCATTTGTTGTTCTCCGCCTGAAAGAGTTCCCGCTTTTTGCCAAGATCTTTCCTTGAGCCTTGGAAAAATATTATAAATATTTTTCATTTCCTTTTCGATTTTAGTCTTATCTTTAACAGTATAAGCTCCAAGTATAAGATTTTCTTCAACAGTTAGATTTGAAAAAACCCTTCTTCCTTCAGGAGATAGCACTATACCTTTTTTAACTATATCCATAGTTTTTAAATCAGTTATATCTTCATCATCAAAGTAAACTTTACCTGATTCTTTCTTAGTTAAATTCATAATAGCTCTAAGTGTTGAAGATTTTCCTGCACCATTTGCTCCAATTAGGGTTACAATTTTATTATCTTCAATCCTTAAAGTAATACCTCTAATGGCCTTAATGCCTCCGTAGCTTACATGCAAATCATTTACTAAAAGCATTACTCCACCCCCAGATAAGCTTCAATTACTTTTTCGTTATT
>Ga0265295_1000358_pt1 | contig 93219 bp, 89 predicted proteins | sample Munlansysbiofilm_FD_192503 | JGI IMG/M metagenome (GOLD analysis project Ga0265295, IMG submission 192503) | Leachate microbial communities from a municipal landfill in Southern Ontario, Canada - Methane capture system biofilm | ecosystem: Engineered > Solid waste > Landfill > Unclassified ... | reverse complement strand
CCCGCCCGAAGGGCAGCTCCCCATTGAGGATGCCGTCATAGATGCGTTCGGTGTACAGCCGCAGTTCGCCCCAGCGTGGGCAGTCCAGCGAAAGTGGCAGGTTCCGGGGCGACGAAATCGAGGCCAGGATCACCTGCTCGTACCGCAGCAGCCCGGTCCAGCGGATGGACGCTTCGATCGGGCGATAGAACACCTTTGATGTGGGTGCATCATTCTTGTTCTCTTGCATGCTCCGTCTCCTTCCAGGAGAAGAACTACATGGCCGACTCCTTTGCCGCCGACCTCATGGCCGGCGTGTTGTTGTCTGTGCAGGAAGCGAGCCCCAAGGGCGGCTTCGTCATTGGGCTTGAGTACCTCTTACCAGTCGGCGCTACTGGTAGCCGTCGTGTGCTCGATGTGTAAAAATTCATCGATTAGAAGGTCGAGCATCAGGACGCAGGCTCGACAGTGACGCTCACGCTATCAGGGTCGTAAGAAGTTGCGGCCCCTGCAAAACCGTCTGGGTATGGCCTGATATGCCAACGGTCTCAAGGGGTGCGAAGGGGATGGCAATCGTCATCCAACGTCCAGCCGGACGCAGCGAATGCGCTCCCGTCATGCTCATCCCGGCATCCTGATATATCCATAAAGAATCGCGCGCCGACGCACCATGGCTAGGGTGTGCGTTCTTCCGGCGTGGCTTGCGCAGATGGGCGCCGCGATGTGCGGTGCGCGCCTTTCCACCGTGGCATCCGAACTGCCCCGACATCGGAAGCCTGCTGCCTAGTCGGCATCGCGGTGAAGACGCAGAAGCAGAGAACGGGATATGGGTGGCTAGTTCGAGTCCACGCGGATGGCGATGTGCGGGGTGCGGGTCTGGTGCGCGGAGTGTGCGTCTCTGGACGTCGATGGATTTCTTTGGACGAACTTGTTGCCGGGGACGAAAAACAAGGCTACAATTGAGGTCTTCGCTGGCCACCTCGGCGAAGAAAGTGTTCGGGAAACAACGACTTACGCGCTTAGTAAACGTCTCGTTTCCCGCTCCAAATACCCCGCAAAAAAGGGAAGCCACGCTTCCCTTTTTTGTGCCCGGTGTGCATCGTCATGCGCCCAGCCATGCGTGGTCCAATAGTCCATTGACCCAATAGCAAACAAGGGCAAACAAGGCAAAGCAGGGCCTAACCCCAGGCAGGCTACGCCGGGGCGAGCGCTGCGGCGCCTAGCAGTTTTGCGTACGATCACCCCAGTCTTCGCGCAAAAGCCAAATCACCCGGCGGGGTGGCAGAGTGGTTATGCAGCGGCCTGCAAAGCCGTCTATGCCGGTTCGATTCCGACCCCCGCCTCCAAGTTCAGCATGCGCAACTGCCAGCCCGGATGGCGAAATGGGTAGACGCAGCGGACTTAAAATCCGCCGCTTTCCTGAAAAGGGGCGTGCGGGTTCGACCCCCGCTCCGGGCACCACGGTGCTATGCGGCCCTGCTGATGAAAAACAAGGCTCGTCAACCGATGGGCATGCTTTAGGGCCTGTTCACCCCATTTCTGCACCCGCGTTGCCCCCAGACGGGGCGTCTGGAGGCAACCCTGCGGGCCGGGGGTCTGGGCGGCGCACTGCCACGTTGCAGTCCGCTTGTGGTGGAGACCACCACGGGGCGCAGCCTGCGCCTCGCATTGCCTCCGCCCAGACCCCCGGCGCGGGTGCAGAAATGGGGTGAACAGGCCCTAGTCGCAATGACCCGATAAGATGCGGTCATGCGAATTCTCCTAGCCAACGATGACGGGTATCTGGCCCCCGGTCTTGCCGCGCTCTACGAGGGGCTGCGGGCGCACTGGGATGTGACGGTCATCGCGCCCGAGCAGAACGCGAGCGCGGCATCGAATGCGCTCACCCTGAACCGGCCGCTGTCGGTCTATACCGCCAGCAATGGTTTTCGGTATGTCAACGGTACGCCGTCGGATTGCGTGCATATCGCGCTGACGGGCCTGCTCGATTACCGCCCGGATCTGGTGGTGAGCGGGGTGAACAATGGGGCCAATCTCGGCGATGACACCATTTATTCAGGCACCGTGGCCGCCGCGACCGAGGGCTATTTGTTCGGCATTTCCGCCTTGGCCGTCTCGCTGACCGAAAAAGGCTGGAGGCATCTGGACACGGCGGTCGCGGTGGCGGTCGAAGTGGTGGCCAAGCTGGCCGAAGACCTGCCGCAACAGGCGCAGTTGCTGAACCTGAACGTCCCCAGCCGCCCTTTGAGTGAACTCGGCGGTGTGTATGTGACGCGCCTGGGCAAGCGGCATCCGAGCCAGCCCGTGGTGGTGCAGAAGAATCCTTACGGCGACACGATCTATTGGATCGGCGGAGCCGGCGCGGCGCTGGACCAGCAGGCGGGCACCGACTTCGACGCCATCGCACAAGGGTGCGCTTCGCTCACACCGCTGCAACTGGATTTGACGCACCATGCGCAGATTCAGACCTGTGCCGCCCGGTTCGAGAAGCGAGGCGATGCATGAGTGCGGGCAGCAAGTCACCGCAGCGCTTTGTGCACTGGCCTGCACGTCAGACGGTGGATGCCGCGCCGAATCAGGCGCCTTCAACCTCACCGCCGCTTAGGGGTGAGCAGGGGCGGGCGCGAACTGCTTCAATGCCCGCTTCAATGCCCATCTCTCGCGCAGTCCAAGCGCGCAGCGCAGCGCAGGGGCCATCGCGCTGCCTGCCGCGTCAGGCCGGGCTCGACTCGGACGCGGTGCGCCGCGGCATGGTCGACAAACTGCGGCAGTTTGGCGGCTTTGACGAGCGGGTGCTGCAGGCCTTGCAGGAGGTGCCGCGCCATCATTTCGTCGATCCGGGTCTGGCCGCCCAGGCCTATCTCGACAACGCACTGCCCATAGGCTATGAGCAAACCATCTCCAAGCCCTCGGTCGTGGCTCGCGGTCTGGATGCAGCGCTCAGGGCCCTGGCGCCGCGTGCCAATCTGGGCAAGGTGCTCGACATCGGCACAGGCTGTGGTTACGCCGCGGCTGTGACGGCGCGGATTGCCACAGAGGTCTACAGCGTCGAGCGCATTCGTGCCTTGCACGATCTGGCGCGCAACAATCTGCGCGCGCTGCGGGTGCCAAACCTGCGTTTGATTCTGGGCGACGGCATGCTGGGATGCCCGCAGGGCGCCCCGTTCGATGCGATTGTGTCGGGTGCTGCGGCGCTGACCTTGCCGCAGGCCTGGCTCGATCAGTTGGCGGTGGGCGGGGTGCTCATTGCGCCCATCGGCGATCCGCAGCAACTCCTGCTGTACCGCAAACGCTCCGCCACCAAGTTGGATGTGCTGCCGCTCGAAGGCGCCAGATTCGTCCCCTTAAAATCCGGTTTGACCTGAGAGGGTGCGAACCAATCCGCCATGACCGCTCATCTCGCCCAAAGCGTTCCCTGCAGCGTTGCAAATGCGCGCCGTGCCGACGGGCACGGCTGTGCTTTGCGCCTTGATGGAAACCCTTTGGACGCACTGCTCGACCACGCCGGATTCATTCACACCCTCTGAATCGACATCGCCCATTGACATTGTCACCATGCGGATTGCCCTGCTCGCTCTCATTCTTTCTGCCGCTGCCGTGCTGGGCGCCTGCTCTTCGGTGCCGCTGGCTCCCGTGCCGGTCGAGTCCAAGACCTTCCAGGATGTCGGCCCGGTCTATGCGCCGCCCGCACCTGCCACGGTGGCCGCGGCGCCCGCAGGCATCGCGACAGCCGCGTCGTCGTCCCTGGCTGGGCAGCCGGGGTATTACACGGTGCAGCCCGGTGATACCTTGCGGCGCATCGCCCTGCAGTACGGCACGACCTGGCAGAACCTGGCGCAATGGAACGATCTGAGTGATCCCAATGTGATCGAGGTCGGTCAGGTGCTGCGTGTCGTGCCGCCGCAGGGCGCAACACAGGCGGCCGGTGCGACGACGCCTGCCGCCTCGGCGCCGCCGGTCGCGGGTGCTGCGCAGAGCTTTGCCGTCACACCACAGGCGCCTGTGGCCTCGGCCACTGCTGCACCCCCGGCGCCCGTCGCCTCGGCAAGCCCGGCGCCCGCGGGTCCTGCGGTCATGGCCGGCAATCTGGCCACAGCGACGCATGATGGCATCACCTGGTCGTGGCCGGCCAGTGGCAAGATCATTCAGGGCTTCAATGGCACGACGAGCAAGGGCATCGACATCGCCGGCAATCTGGGCGACCCGGTCTACGCGGCGGCGGCGGGGCGGGTGGTGTATGCCGGCTCGGAGTTGCGCGGCTTCGGCAAGCTCATCATCATCAAGCACAACGCGGATTACATCAGCGTATACGCGCACAACAATGTCATGCTGGTAAAGGAAAACGAGGCGGTGAAGCGTGGTCAGAAAATCGCCGAAATGGGTTCGACTGATGCGCCGCGCGTCGAACTCCACTTCGAAATCCGGCTGCGCGGCAAGTCCGTCGATCCGATCGGGCTGCTGCCCAAGCAATAAGCCTGAACGCCTGCATGCCGCGCCATTCCAAGCAGGTTTCCGCTACGCCCGCCGAACAGGGGGCGTCTGCCTCAGCGCAGGCGGATCGCGCAGTTCGCCCCACTCGACAGGTCGACGCACAAACCGGGCAAGCCATCGCACAAGACAGCCCCGCTGCGCCCCCCGCGCAAGCTGCGCCGGCGCCGACAGGCCTGCCCTGTCCGCCCGCGTCGATCGGCGCCATCGACGACGAGTCGGGCGTCAGCGCCCTGCAGTCCTATCTCAACCATATCCGGGCCAAGCCGCTGTTGACTCCCGAAGAGGAATTCAATACGGCGACCCGCGCCAAAGCCGGGGATTTCGAGGCGCGTCAGGCGATGGTGGAGCACAACCTGCGGCTGGTGGTGAGCATCGCCAAGGCTTATGTCGGCCGCGGCGCGGCTCTGGGCGACTTGATCGAAGAGGGTAACCTCGGGCTGATTCATGCCATCGAGAAATTCGAGCCCGAACGCGGATTTCGTTTCTCCACCTATGCGAGCTGGTGGATTCGCCAGAGCATCGAACGTGCGCTGATGCTGCAGGTGCGCACCATCCGCCTGCCGGTGCATGTCATTCGTGAGCTCAATCAGGTGTTGCGGGCGCGCAAGCACCTGGAACAGGCGGCTGACTACCGCGGGCAATCCTCCGACGAGGATGTGGCCGCGCTTCTGGGGCGCAGTCCAGAGGAAGTCGCCGATCTGCTTGCCCTTGCCGAGCAGCCGATTTCGCTCGATGCCTTGCGCGAGACGCAAAACGGGGAGAGCTACGCTGACCAGTTCGCAGACCAGGATGCGCTGAGCATGGAAGAGCAGACGCAGATGCGCGAAATCGAGGCCCTGGTTGAATCCTGGGTGGGCGCGCTGTCCGAACGGGAGCGCGAAGTAATCGAAGCGCGCTTTGGCTTGCACGGACGCGAGCTGGAGACGCTGGAATCGCTGGCGCAGCGCTTGGGCCTCACGCGCGAGCGCGTGCGCCAGATCCAGCAGGAGGCCTTGCTCAAGCTCAAGGGACGTCTCGCTCGCAATGGCGTGGACCGGGGTTCAGTGCTTTAGAGACCTGCCACAGGCCATGATCCGCACCCCCATCGTCACCTTCGATATCGAAACCATCCCCGACCCTGCCGCCTTGCGCGCCGCAGGTCTGGCCGATGCCGATCTCGATGACCACGCCGCTGTGCTGCAGGCGCAGGCGCAGCGCCTGGAAAAGACGGGCAGCGATTTTCTCCCGATCCATTGTCAGCGCGTGCTGGTGATTTCGTGCACCTTTCGCCATCACGAAGGGCTGAAAATCCACTCCTTCGTCGATCGCGGCGGGCAGGAGGGCAGGGTGGTGCAGGGTTTTTTCAACATCATCGAAAAACATGCGCCCCAGCTCGTGTCGTGGAACGGCGGCGGCTTCGACCTGCCGGTGCTGCACTACCGCGGTCTGGTGCATGGCGTGACCGCACCCAAATACTGGGACATGGGCGAAGAGGATCGCGAGATGAAGTGGAACAACTACATCTCCCGCTATCACACCCGCCATCTCGACCTGATGGACCTGCTCGCGCTCTACCAGCCGCGCGCCAACGCGCCGATGGATGTGCTGGCCAAACTGTGCGGCTTTCCCGGCAAGCTGGGCATGGACGGCAGCAAGGTCTATGAGGCGTGGAGGGCCGGGCAGACGGGTGACATCCGCCGCTATTGCGAAACCGATGTCATGAACACCTACCTGCTGTATTGCCGCTATCAGCTCATGCGTGGGGCCCTGTCCGCGAATGAGTATGCCGACGAGATCGACCTGGTGCGGCATACCCTGGGCACCCTCGCGGCGCAGGAATCACATTGGCAGGAATACCTCGCTGCCTGGCCTGACCAACCTCTTTGAAAGAGCCTTCAAGGTTGTCATCACGCGGCTTTCATCTGTTGCGCATCTGTTCCAATAGGCGGATGGAACAACGACTCGAATGGTTGCAGATCGACAGCCTGGATCTGCAGGCCCGCGGCGTCGGGCGCAGCGAGAACGGCAAAGTGGTGTTCGTCGACTATGCGCTGCCCACAGAGCGGGTGCAGACGCGCATCACGCGCAGCAAGCGCAACTGGGAATCGGGTGAGGCCGTGGCCTGGGCCAACACGGCCAGCAGCCGGGTGACGCCGCGCTGCCCGCATTTTGGCGTCTGTGGGGGCTGCAGCATGCAGCATGTCGATCCCGCGGCGCAGTTGGCGTTCAAGCAGCGCATTCTCGAAGACGATTTCTGGCACTTGAGTCGCCTGAGGCCGCAAACCCTGCTGCGGCCCATTGCCGGGCCGAACTGGGGCTATCGCGCCCGCGCGCGGTTGACCGTGCGGCTGGTGCCGAAAAAGGGTGGAGTGCTGGTCGGCTTTCATGAAAAGGGCTCCAGCTATGTGGCGGACATGCGCAGTTGCGACATCTTGCCCAAGGCGGTTTCCGATTTGTTGCTGCCTTTGCGCGAGCTGATTGCGGGCCTGTCCCGACCTGAACGCGCGCCGCAGATCGAACTGGCGATGGGCGATCGGGTGACTGCGCTGGTGCTGCGACACCTGGAGCCCTTGACCGATGCCGATCGGCAGCGACTGCGCGACTTTGGCCGCAAGCACGGCGTGCAATGGTGGCTCCAGCCCAAGGGGCCCGATTCGGTGGTGCCGCTCGACGACGATGTCGAACCTCTGAGCTATGTCCTGCCGGAATTCGGCGTCGTCATGCCGTTTCGCCCCACCGATTTCACTCAGGTGAACCCGCAGATCAACCGCGTGATGGTGGCGCGGGCCTTGCGTCTGCTCGGTGCCCGGCGCACCGACCGGGTGATCGACTGGTTTTGCGGTCTGGGCAATTTCACCCTGCCGATCGCCACGCAGGCCCGGCAGGTGCTGGGCGTGGAGGGCAGCGCCACGCTGGTGGCCAGAGCGCTGGACAATGCCCTGTACAACGGCCTGCAGGACAGGGTCAGTTTCACCGCCCGCAACCTGTTCGAGATGAATGCGGACGATCTGCGCGCCTACGGCGAGGCCGACCTGTGGTTGGTGGACCCGCCGCGCGACGGCGCGCTGGCGCTGTGCAAGGCGCTGGCCGAGGCGGTGAATGGGCCGTTGCACGCTGATGAGAAACAGGCTGTGGAGAATTCACAGGCGATGCCCGAGCACGCCACGCTGCCCGAACCGTTCAGGCCCCCGCGCCGCATCGTTTATGTGTCCTGCAATCCGGCCACCCTGGCGCGCGATGCCGGTCTGCTGGTGCATCAGGCCGGATACACCCTGCGCGCCGCCGGGGTGATGAATATGTTTCCTCACACCGCGCATGTGGAATCGATGGCGGTGTTCGAGCGCGATTGAGTTTGACGCGCCCATGAACAAAACCTGCCCATAACAAAACCCACCCATAAAAAAGCCCGCATTCGCGGGCGTTTTGCAAGGGGCCAGCTTCGCTTACCGACGCCCGCCGCCGCTGAAAAAGCTCAGAATGGACAGCAGGTTGACGAACACGTTGTAGATGTCGAGGTAGATCGCCAGCGTGGCGGTGATGTAGTTGGTTTCACCGCCGTTGATGACGCGCTGCACATCGATCAGCATGAAGGCCGAAAAAATCACGATGGCCACGACCGAGAAGGTCAGCATCAGCGCGGGCAGTTGCAGCCAGATGTTGGCGATGCCCGCGAGGATGAGCAGGATGACGCCGACGAACAGCATTTTCGCCAGTCCCGACAGATCACGCTTGACCACATTGGCCAGCGTGGCCATGGCGCCGAAAATCACTGCCGTACCGCCGAAGGCCAGCATGATGAGCTGCGGGCCGTTGCCCATGCCCAGCACGAAGCCGAGCATCTGCGACAGCATCACGCCCATGAAGAAGGTGAACAGCAGCAGCAGGCCGACACCGGTGCTGGAATTCTTGGTGCGCTCGATGGCGAACATCAGGCCGAAGGCGCCGACCAGAAACACGATCATGGTCAGCCCGGGGCTTTGCATCATCGCCAGGTTCAGGCCGGTGGCCATGCCCAGCCAGGCGCCAAAAACCGTCGGGATGAGCGACAGGGCCAGCAGCGAATACGTCTGGCGCAGCACCTTGTTGCGCACTGAAACCGCGCCGCCGGGTTGGGCATAGAGGGTGTAATCGCGTTGTTCATTCATGGCAAAACTCCGTTCCTGGAAGTGGACGCTGTTGTTCAGACTAACACAGGCCAAATACGTTCCACCACGTGCATTTCAATCCCCCACGCATGAATTTGCAAGTCATGTGAGTGCGGTTTAAGCCCAGGTTCAGGCCGTCAGGCCGTCAGACCGGTTGCGGCGTGCTGCCGTAGGCGGTTTGCAGGCGTTCGAGCGCGCTCGCCAGGGTGATTTGGTGATTCTGCGGGCCGTGGACGGCGATTTTTTCCGCTCCGAGCACATTGCCCAGGCGCGCGCTGTCGGTCAGACTCCAGCCTTTGGATAGACCGAACAGCAAACCGGCGCGGAAGGCGTCGCCGCAACCCGTGGGGTCGAGCACTTGGTGGGCGGGTACGCCGGGAATGTCGATGACGCTGCCGCCCCCCTTCCAGATGCGGCAGCCGTGCTCGCCGCGGGTGACGACCACCCCGCGCACCTGGGAGGCGATGTGCTCCAGGCTCCAGCCGGTGCGCTCCACCAGCAGTTCGGCCTCGTAGTCGTTGACGGCCACCCAGCTCGCCTTGACGATGAAATCGCGCAGTTCGGCGCCGTCGAACAGCGGCATGCCCTGGCCCGGATCGAAGACGAAGGGAATGCCCGCCGCGGCAATCTGCGCCGCATGGTCGATCATGGCGGCGCGGCCGTCCGGTGCGACGATGGCCAGATCGACCCCGGCGTCCAGCGGCACCGGCAGCTCGTGCGCCCGGCCCATCGCCCCGGGATGGAAGGAGGTGATCTGGTTGTTGTCGCGGTCGGTGATGATGTGCGCCTGCGCGGTGAAACTGTCGGCCAGTTGGCCGACGTAAGTGCGCGGAATGTGCAGCGCGTCGAGACGGTCGAGATAGCTCTGACCGTCCGCCCCCAGCGCGCCGAGAATCAGCGGCTTCCCCCCCAGCAGCGCCAGGCTGTAGGCGATGTTGCCCGCGCAGCCGCCGAACTCGCGCCGCATCGTCGGCACCAGAAAACTGATGTTGAGAATGTGCACCTTGTCGGGCAGGATGTGCTCGGCAAAGCGGCCGTCGAAGGTGGTGATGGTGTCGAACGCGAGCGAACCGCAGATCAGGGTGGACATGAGGTTCAGCCTTCGAAGCGCAGCGCGGGGAAGAGAATGACGTCGCGGATGCTGGGCGCGTCGGTCAGCAGCATGACCAGCCGGTCGATGCCGATGCCGCAGCCGCCCGCAGGCGGCATGCCGTATTCGAGCGCGCGGATGTAGTCGGCGTCGAAATACATGGCTTCGTCGTCGCCGGCTTCCTTGGCCTGCACCTGTGACTGAAAACGGGCGGCCTGGTCTTCGGGGTCGTTGAGTTCGGAGAAGCCGTTGGCGATTTCACGTCCGGTGATGAACAGCTCGAAGCGCTCGGTCGTGTTCGCATCGGCATCGCAGGCGCGCGCCAGCGGCGACACTTCCAACGGGTAATCGACGATGAAGGTCGGCTCCCACAGCAGATGCTCGGCCACCTCCTCGAACAGCGCCAACTGCAAGGCGCCCAGCCCCATGCCCTTGAGCTTGTGCGTCGGCAGCTCGGTGCCCAGGCGGCGCAACTCGCCGCGCAAGAAACCGTCGTCGGCCAGTTGTTCGTCGGAGTAATCGGGGGCGTGTTTCTGGATGGCCTGCGTCAGGGTGAGCCGCGCAAACGGCGCGCTCAGATCCAGCGTGCGGCCCTGGTGCGTGAGCGTGGTCGTGCCGCAGGTGATTTGCGCGGTATTGCGGATCAGCGCCTCGGTGAAATCCATCTGGTCGCGGTAGGTCCACCAGGCGGCGTAAAACTCCATCATGGTGAACTCGGGGTTGTGCCGCGGGCTCAGACCCTCGTTGCGGAAATTGCGGTTGATCTCGAACACGCGCTCGAAGCCGCCGACCAACAGGCGCTTGAGGTACAACTCGGGGGCGATGCGCAGATACATCTGCTGATCGAGCGCGTTGTGATGGGTGACGAAGGGCTTGGCCGCGGCGCCGCCTGGAATGGGGTGGAGCATCGGCGTTTCCACCTCCATGAAGCCGGCGGCCAGCATTTCGCTGCGCAGCGTCGCAATCGCCTTGCTGCGCAGCGCGAAACGCTCGCGCGATTCGGGGGTGACGATCAGATCGACATAGCGCTGGCGGTAGCGCATTTCCACGTCTTCCAGGCCATGAAACTTGTCGGGCAGGGGACGCAGCGACTTGACCAGCAGCCGCACCTGCTCGGCGCGGATGGTCAGCTCGCCGGTGCGCGTCTTGAACAGCACGCCTTCGCAGCCGATCCAGTCGCCCAGATCCCAGTGCTTGAAAGCCGCGTGCGCTGCTTCGCCGGTGATGTCGTTGGAGACGTGGATCTGAATGCGCCCCGTTGCGTCCTGCAAGGTGGCGAAGCTGGCCTTGCCCATGATGCGCTTGAGCATCATGCGGCCCGCCACCCGCACGCGCACTCCCGCCGCTTCGAGCGCTTCGGGCTCGTCACCTCCGTGTTGCGCCTGCAGGCTCATGGCCTGATGCGCAGGTTTGAAATCGTTGGGATAGGCGGGCGCCGTACCGCGTAGCGCAGCGAGCTTGGCGCGGCGCTCGGCGATGAGGTGGCTATCGTCGGTGACGGGCGGGTGAGGGGCGTCGGTATTCATGCGGGATGGGGCTCGGGGCTGGCCACGATGTCGAAGGAGGGCGGACAGCGCAGGCGGCTCACGCGCCGCATCACGCTTTCCACGCCAAACCGACCGATTCTAGCCACCGCCCCAGGCGTTGCCGGTTCCGAGCCACAAGCCGAGCCAGAACAGGCCGATCAGAACGAATTGAGCCGCCACATTGGCCCAGCCAAACGCCCACTGCGCTCCGGCAAATCCGGCGACGATCTTGCTCACCGCGTTGGTCGTCAGGGCCAAGCCGATGGCGAGCAAGGCCTGCCAGGGCGAAAAAGCGCCGTTGGCCGCCATTTGCGCGGCAGAAGCAGCGGCTGCATGTGCATCGGCAAACCCCGCCATGCCCGTCGCCGCCAGCGCGGCATCGCTGCCCAGCATACGTCGCGCCCATTCGGCGGCCAGCAGCACGCCCGCCAGAACGGCGGCAAACAACAAAGCCTGCAGCGGTTGAAACGGACGGTGTGCCGCCAGCTCAGACGAAGTCGAATCTCCCGTAGCGCCAAGCCTCCGGCGCCAGGTCGCCCCTACAGCCAGCAACGCCCCCGCCCCGTACAGGCCGACTGCCGGCAGCAGGCCGGGAAGCAAAGCCGGTTCGAGCAATGCGACGAGCAGGCTCAACTCCACCACGGTGGCGACATTCGACAGCAAGGCCGCCCGCAGGCAATCGCCCTGCATGGCGACATTCAGGCGTGCGCGCTGCGCCATGCTGGCAATGGTGGCCGTGCTGGAGACAAATCCGCCAGCCAGCCCGGAAAGCGCCAGGCCCCGCTGGCTGCCGAAGGCGCGCACGGCGATATGCCCCATCGACTCAATCGCCATGACCAGCACGGCGAGCAGCCACAGGGTGTGGAGATTGAGCCCCGCCAGCCAGTCGATGGGCTGATCGGGCAGCAAAGGCAGCACGACCAGCGCCGCCGTGGCCAGCAGCAGGCCCGATTCCATCTCCTTCGCGCTCAACACATGGCGCGCGAATTCGTGCAGCATGGTTTTGGCCGCCAAAATACCGGCAACGACCACGCCCAAGCCAGCAGCCCAGCCGGGGGATTGCTGAGCGAGTGCGCCGATCAGCACGGTGAGCAGCAGGGCGAATTCGGTGGTCAACCCGGGGTCGCTCTGCCGGGTGTGCAGATAACCGGCCAGGGTCAGCAGGGCGAACGCGCCGATGCTCACCGCGACCGCGGCGGCGCCGATCGCTCCCGCGACCGCTCCGGCAAGCGCCGCCAGCACAAAGCTGCGCAGCCCTGCGGGCGATTCGGGCGGCTGGCTGCGCTCGCGCTCGATGCCGATCAGCAGACCGACGCCGAGCGCGGCGGCCCAGGGAAGGAGGGTTTCGAGAGGAAGCATCTAAAAAAACATCCTCTGCACGGGGGGAGGGATGGGGAGGGAAGGATCGAGGTGAATCAAATAGTTATCTCACCATCCTAACCTCGCCCGCAAGCGGGGGGAATTTTTCTGGTTCGACTCCTGGGAGCCTGTCGGACTTGAGGATCGCGGGCTGCAAATGGACGTTGGGACGTTGCGGCGCCCCGCGGCAGCGGCTTCGCCCCATAGCTTCGGCCATGGGGCTGCAAATCCGCCGCCACATGGCATCCACACCGCCCATTTTCGCTTTCCGCGCCCCAAGCCCGACAGGCTCCCAGGCGGGCGTGAGTGGGCATTATTTCCAGCAGTCGGCAGTCGAAGTGGTGTTTCCCGAATTGCCTTGCACACCCAGATTGTTCAGGGTGTAGGTGCCGCAAGCGTCGCCGGTTTGTGAGCCAGTGGGGACGGCTTGCAGGGAATAGGCGTTGCCGCCACTGACCACGCTGACCTGGTAATAAGGATCAGAACCGCTGGGTACAGTGACCGTGGCAGCCGAATAACCCAGAGAGGTCGCGACGGATGGATACGCGTTGTTCATCGTGTAATAGCGCTCCTCCCGGCTGGCCATTTCCATCAAGGTCGATTTGGCGACGCTGCGGTGTGATTTCATGACATATTGCCGGTAAGACGGAATGGCAACCGCGGCAATGATGGCCGCAATGGCCACCACGATCATCAGCTCGATCAAGGTGAAGCCAAAATGCCTCAGTTGCGGGGTCATCGGTTTGTTCATGGTGTTATCTCAGTTGTATCCAGGAGATTCGCCCGCCGGGGCCGGTGCCGCCCAGGGTTCTTTGCTGGTTGAAAACGATGCCGCCGCTTTGTTGATTGAGGATGGCGAAAGTTTTGCCTTGATCGCGGATGATGCCTACGCTGCCTGTGGCGCCCAGGCCGATGCCCATGATGGGCTGGCCTTCATAGTCAAGCTTGTTGTTTTTATCGGCGAAAAAGTTGATGCCTGTGTTGTTGACGGTGAAGAGTCCCCCACTTGCCGGGTTGAACGCCATGGTGAAGCCCGAGGCGGGCGTGATATTGCACATCAACCCAATCCCTGCGGAGGGAATGCTCGTGTTGAGTTGCAAGGCGCCGTTGAGCAGGACGGGGTTGTAAATCACGCGCTCACCCGACGCAGGCAGATCGACATACCAGCCGTATTGTGAACTGCTGACCTCGTTATTGCTCAGGCTGCGGTAAGACAGGCCATCCTGCGTGCCCAGATCGATGATCGTCTGCTGCTGCAGATTGCTCCGGCCCAGCGAGGCGGGCGTGGAGGCCCAGGCCGCATACTTGACCGACGACTTGCTATTCCAATTGGCCATATCGCCGTCCCAGATGCCATAGACCGTCTGCGTCTGCCGACCATCGAGGTCGGTCTGGGTCAGCGAAGAGCCGGTGCCGAACATCACCATCACGCGGGGGTCTCCCGAAGATTGCGGCACCGAGGCCACGGCGAGCTGGGTGGTGATGGGCTGCGCAGTGCCGCTGGCGTCCTTGGCGCTGTAGAGCGGCTGCGCAGGCGCAGTCCAAGCCGACGAGCTGGATCCGGTGACATCGACGCGCCACACATGGCCGTAAAGATCGGCGGCATACAGATAGTCGGCAATCCTGTCGCCGTCGAGATCTGCTGCGCTGACGTAGGCGACGCCGTTGGCTTTTTGATAGGTGTTGCCGTTGGCGTCCACTGCATCGACCGGTCCGGCGAGTTGGATTTTCTTGATTTGCCAATCGCCTGTGCTCGGATCGATCAGGGCGATGAAAATCGAGGCATTGCCCGAAGGGCTGTTGTAGCCGTTGCCTGCGATGACGGCCCATTTGCCGTCGTGCATGCGACGAATGATCGGCGTGCCGAAGGTGTCGCCCAGATCGTTGCTGCACGAACCGTCGGAGACGCCACACAATGCGTCGATATTGCCGGGGTTGACCTCGGCCTTGACCAGCGACGTGGGGTTGGAGGAAGAAAACTGCGATGGATCGGTGATGTCCAGCGCGTAAAAGCCGCGCCCACCCGCGCCCAGTCCGCCGACCAGCCAGGTGTGCCAGGCATTGTCAAAGAACAGGTCGCCCGTGCCCGGCGTGGCATTGACGTAATACTGGTGCACGTAATTGGGCGAGGCGTAGTTGCCTATGGTGCTGGCGAGCACCGAGGGGAAGTAGGCCAGCACTTCATGGCCGTCATTGTTTGCCGCATCGAAATCGCCGTTCGCATCATTACTCCCGGCGCGAAAACCGTGCACCAAACCGTCATTCGCGCCGACGTAAACGATATGTTCGCGCTGCGCTTGGGCGGTCTGGAAGCTGGCATAAGACGTTTCCGGGCCAGTGGTTCCACTGAGCAAGTCTTTGATGTTCGTGCCGTAACCATAGCTGGGCGCGCCGACCCACAAGGGGCTGGAATCGACGATGTCGCCCAGCACGCCGGTGCGCTTGCGATACGTGCTGCCTTCCAGGGTGCGGGAGCCCGCCAAATAGGCCGCAAGGTTGCTGTCCAGCCCGGTGGAGCTGGCGTCGAACACCGCGCCGGCGTTGTTGTGCCAGGTCAGCAGCACGCGGCTGGTCTGGGGCGTGACCTGTGGGCTGTTCTGCATCGACGGGCAGGCGCCGCCGGTGAGCACGCACGAGGCGTTCCAGTTGGCATACTGCCCCTGCGCCAGCCCGCCGTTGGTGGTGCGCACGATGGGGTAGGCCAGCAGCTCGCCCCACCAGCCGTTGGGGTGATAGAGCGCGGCGAAGGCCTGGGTCGTGGTCTTGTATTCGCCCGCCGGCTGGGCGCTGACCGCCGCCGAAGTGCTCGACGCCACGCGGTTGGCGATGTCGGACAGGGTGGTGGTCAGCGCGCTGGCAAACGCACTGGGGTCTGCGGCGCTGAGATAGCCGCCGCGGGTGTCCAGACCGGCGTGGGCCAGATCGTCGATGCGATACAAGGAGCCACTGCTCGGGTTGGGCCAGGCGGTCGTGCCAGCGAGCATCTGCGGCAGATCGCTGGTGCCGTTCACCCCCAGGCCCACGCCGAACATCACCATATGCTGCCAGAAGGCCGGGTCCTGGCTGTTGGTCGGCACGTCATTGGGCAAGCCGGTCTGGATGTCGTTTTTCCAGAATTTCATGGCATTATCGGCCAGGGTGTCGGAATACGTATCGGTATAGGGTGCCACTGCGGCATAGGTATAGCTCTGCCCGCCCGGGCCGGTAATCGTCGATCCCGCCGTGCCGTCCTGGTTGCCTGTGCCGCTGCCGTCGCCATTCCAGTCGCCATCGGTGGCGAAAAGCAGATAGTTCTGGCGGCAGCTCAGGTTTTGCAGCATCTCGGCTTCGCTGGTCACGCCCGCAGCATTGAGCGCAGTGCGTTCGGCATCCCGCGCTCCCCAGGGAGCGGATTGATTGGGCGCTTGAGATAGCCACTCGCCAATGTTGTACACCGCAATCCGCGACGGCGTGCCCTGAGTAGGAATAGGGGTTTGAAACAGGCGCTGAAGAAAATTCTGCCTGACGTCGAGGTTGAACTCATGGACGGTTGAATATTGAACCTTATCGGGTCCGTCCGCCATGTCGTTGAGCAGGGCGAAATTGACACGGAAATTCTCCGGCAGTTTCATGAAAGCCTGGCTGACCCCGGCGCGGGCGAGCAGAATATGCGAGCGGTCATATTGATACCAGTTGGCGAAATTCTGGATTTCCTGCGCATAAGTGCGCACGACCATGCTACCGTCGCCGTTGACATGCACATAGCAGGCCGCGGCATCGGCGCCGCAGGTGATGCTCTGCCCTTCGGGGTTGGTATAAGTGCCGCTGGTGGCGATATAGGTGCGATAGGGAGCAGGGCTGGCGGGCAGCGCGGGGGGCTGGGTGCAGGCGGTCAGGGTTGTGTTGCCGGTTGGATTGCCCGATGAATCATAGGTCGGGGTGGTGGCCGAATAGGAAGCGGCGGGGCAGATCTGGATGCGCTGGTAATTGTCGATTTCGCTCAGATTGCTGTCGCTGGGACTGGTGACGGGCTGGGAGCCGAAATAATTGAAATAAGTCGCGGGCCAGAAACCTGTGGTCTGTGCATATGTTTTCCGCCTAGTCGAAGCGATGGTGTTCGGGTAGCGGCCAGGCCACCAGCTATAGCCAGAGCCGGTGCGAACAAGCCACTGTGTACTGGCGTAACTGGCGCCGATATAGCCATTGTCAGCGGTGTTGTCGTTGGCATTATCGGAATCATTCCAGTGAATCAATGAGCGCCAGCCTTTGCCGGTGTCGTATGGATTCAGATAGGCCTTGTTGGGATCGGCATTGGGGAAAAGCCATAGTTTTTCTTCGTCGTTCCATTGGCAGGAGCCGAGATCGCTGGGGGGCATGCCGTTGGTGCCGCTTGGCGGATGACTGGGGTCTTCAGGATAGGCCGCGCAGGCCCAGGGGAGGTAGGTGACTGCCGGGTTGTAATAATTGGGATTGACTGCGGCTGCACGAAACTGCGCGGCATAGATATTGTCTGATTCAAAACCTGGAATGACGTCTTGATAATTCTGGATTCCATACACCACGGAAAATCCAATGGGGAACCCGTAGTTGAAGGATTCGATCGACCCGTTCGTTCCCAGATATTCCCATTGCATCGACCCCGAGTCGTCGAGCATGAAGGTGAGATTGGGCGCGATGCTCTTGAAAGAACTGGTCGGCGGGGCCTGCAGCAGGTCGAGCGGGGTCGCAGCGAGCGCGGCACCAGCGGAAAATGCCAGGCAGGACAGGGCGAGCAGACTGGATGTCAACCGCGATGAGGCCCAAACCGCAGGTTTTGATAAAAGGCGTTTCATGATGAAGCTCCCTGATTTCAATAAACACTGGTCAAATCCCTGGCGGTGGGATTAGCCCCGAGTGCATAAATGCTTTGCACGATGGCCACGGCACTGTCATTGCCTCCCCAGCCGATGGCGGTGAGGCGGTAGAGCGGGTTGCCCGTGCCGGCTTGATTGCCGATGGATTGAATGAACAGGCGCGGCAGGGCGTAAACCGTGTCGTTGCCTCCGGTCGTGCTGACCGTCAACGCCGCCTTGCCGCTGGGGGTGTAGGGGGTTCCGGCGGCTTGGGCCTGCAGATCGGTCATCAGGGCGTTCGCGTCGATTGGATAGACGCTCGTCTGCGTGCAGACCACCGGGGTATTGTTGGCGCCTCGGGTGGCCGCCGCGTCGGTGCAGTCTATCGGCGCGGGTGTATTGACGCTGAGCCAGTTTTGTCCAAACGTCAGCGTGTTTTGCGCAATGTCGAAGGCGCGCTGTTTTTCGCGCAGATTGCCGGCGATTTTTTCCTGCTCGCCACCGCCGCGAAACATGGCCACGGCGATCAGGGTGAGCACGACCATGAGGATCAGGCTGGCGATGAGCACAAAGCCGCTTTGCCGATGGGGTGCGGTCAAGGAGCGCATGGGGAATTGAAAGGGGAATTTCATGTCTGCCCCTGCCCGATGAGGTTGACAAAAAAGGTGAAGGGCAGTTCATCGGCCGCGCAGGGCGCCACGGCCGGCGCGGGCTGGTTCTTCTTGAGGGGATTGGCGAAGCACAGGGTGATGCGCAGGTTCTTCACCGCGTTCCAGCCGCCGTTGGCTGCGACGTTGTCGGCGGGGACGTAGCGATTGACGGACTTCGCGTCGCTGGCCGCGCCGAGCAAGGTATCGACGCCGTAAAGCAGGTGCATGCTGGTGACACCGTCCACAATGGGCTGCGCTGCGGCGCCATCAAGGGAGCATTGCAGTTCATCTTGGTCTGTATCGACAGAAAAGGCGTTGGTGTAGGTCACGGGAGCGTTTGTCGTATTGCTTCCTCCCTGGCAGTTGATCACGCTGTCTGTGACGTCGTTTGCCGGGGCGACAAAGCGGTTGGTGACCGAACTCGCCGTGGCGACAAGACCTTGCGCCGCGCTGCCAAATGGAGAAGGTGCGGAAGTAGTCGAAGCCGGCAGCATATCGGCGGCGGTGCTGGCTGTCGGATTGGGGTAATAACCGGACTGCTGGAGGGTTTTGCTCAGAATCGTGGCGGCCAGCAATTGGCGCTGCTGCAGGTCGGACAGGGCATTGCGCGTCTGCGAAGATTGCAGCATGGCGGCGAAAATCGCCGCCAGCCCAGAGAGCAGAAAAAGCGCGATGGCCAGCCCGACCAGGACTTCGACCAGGCCGAGGCCGCGTTGTTTGAAGGGACGTGCGTTCATGGCGTGACGGTCAGGACGTAATTCTGGGGTTCGGTGGCGGCTGTACTGGCGGTCGAGCCGGGGGCTGCGGCGCGGTTCTCGCTCCAATTCACCGTGACGCTGCAGGCGACGCTGCCGCCAACCGGGGCGGCGCATTGCACCGTGCCGTGACCGCCGGGCAGCACGCTGAGCGAGCGCCCCCACTGCTGCATCTGCCAGCCGGCCATTTGCGCCGGGGAGCAGGTGTTGGCCTCACAGTCGCCGGCGGTGAGGCCGGTCAGGCTGCCCTGGGCATCGACGGTGAGTTCGGTCGGGTTGCCAGGGTCGATGGAAAAATTTCCTGCCGCCTGCCAGTAAGCCGGGTTGGCGCGCATGAGGCTGACCATGCTGGCCGCCTGGAATGCGGCCAGACCCCGCAGCCGTGATTGGTTGCTTTGCATCACGCCCAAGGCCTGCATGCCGGCGATGCCCAGCAGTCCGATGGAAATGACCACGAGCGCGACCAGGGCCTCGATGAGGCTGAAACCGCCTTGTTTTTTCAAACGCGGGAGATTCATGGTTGTTTGCAGTTGGTGTCGTCGATCGCCGCGCTTTCGGCCATCATGTCGCTTCGCACCTTGCCGGTTTGCGAAATCACGATGCAGGGCGCTTCGGCGCCGCCAGTGTTGCGCAGCGCTATGGTTTGGAAGTTGGCAGTAAAGCCGTAGCGGTCGAAAGTGACGACAGTAGGCGGTTTATTGCTCGTCAGTGCGTCAGCGCTGCCGAATGCTTCCTGAAAGCTTTTCTGGATGCGCAGCGGCGTGCTGGCTGGGTCTGTGGGCTTGCCGATGAGCACTGCCCAGCCGCCTTGCCAGTCGGAGCCGCTGTTCAGGCATTGATAGTTCGCCCCTTGCTGCTGTGCCGGGCAGAGGGTGACGTTGACGCCGCGCTTGATCGCTTCGCTGCGGGCGAAGGCGAGGTCGCCAACCAGGGCATTGGCTTCCGCCGCGGTGCGGTTGGAGCGCAGGATGGACTGGTAGGAGGGCAAGCCAATGGCCGTGATCACGGCAACGAGCGCGATGACCACGAGCAGTTCGATGAGCGTCAGACCTTGTTCTGGGGTGGACATGGGATGGGCCGTTCAGGGTTTGATGCCAGTATGGAAGGGCTTCGAGCGCTCGCGGCGTTCCAGCCGACGAACGGTCGTTTTCAGCCGACGAACGGTAACGAAACGTTTGATTCGTTGATCAGACGCAACAGCGGGGGCTGACTTCGACGCCTCGCCCCTGGGCGATCAGCCAAAGCGCCTGGGCGCGAGCTTGGGCGCCGTGGGCGGCGTCACAGTCCCAGTCGGCGAGCACTTGCCGCAGCAGGCCGCTGCCCCAGTGGTTGCGCGGGCGGTGGGTGTGGCCGTGGATCATCCAGGCGCTGCCTGCTGCGGTGAGCCAGCGGCGGGCCTCGGCGGGATCGGCGTCGGCCCAGTTTTCGGGGCGGGCTTGCGCGGCGCTGCTGGCCGTGCGCAGGGCCAGCGCCTGCTGCGCGCGTGCGGCCAGCGGCCGGGCCAGCACTTGCCGCTGCCATGCGGCGTTGCGGACGGTGGCGCGGAATTGCTGGTAGGCGGTGTCGGCGGTGCACAGCAGGTCGCCGTGGGTGAGCACGATGCGCTGGCCTTGGAAGGTGAGCACCACGGGGTCGGGCAGGAGGTGCGCGCCGGTGGCTTGAGCGAACTGGCCGCCCAGCAGGAAGTCGCGGTTGCCGTGCTGGACGAACAGGGCGTGGCCGGAATCGGCAAAGTCGCGCAGCGCGGCGGCGATGTCCTGGGCGCAGGCGGCCTCATCCGGCGCCACGCCGAGCGCGGCAGGGTCGAGCAGATCGTCGCCGATCCAGGCTTCGAACAGGTCGCCGAGTATGAACAGGGCGTCGGCCTCTCGCGCCACGTCGGCCAGCCAGTCGATGAAGGTCTGCGTGGTGCGCGGGGCCTGTGCGCCCAGGTGCAGGTCGGAGACGAGGGCGATGCGCCGCCAGGCGGGCGGGGCGTTCAGGCTGGGGAAGTGCGACATCTATCTCTCTGCCCACGGCTTGAGGCGGGGCTGGCTGACAAGCCAGCCATTCGATGGGTTGGGGCGGGCCTCTCCCCCTCCCAACCTCCCCCAGCAAGTGGGGGAGGAGCAAACGACGCTGCGCAAGACAAAGGATGCCCCTCCCAACCTCCCCCAGCAAGTGGGGGAGGAGAAAACAGCGCGGCGTGATGCAATAGACATCCCTCCCAACCTCTTCCGCGAGCGAGGGAGTCTTTGCGCGTTTGCGCAGGCGTTACGGAGGGTTCAAAACGATTTTGTGACCGTCTTCTCAAACCTCGACTGCCTTGAGGATGACCACGTCTTCCTGCGGCACGTCGTCGTGGAAACCTTTGCGGCCGGTTTTCACGCCCTTGATTTTGTCGACCACGTCCTGCCCTTCGACCACTTTGCCGAACACGGCATAGCCCCAGCCCTGCGCCGTCGGGGCGGTGTGGTTGAGGAAGGCGTTGTCGGCGACGTTGATGAAGAATTGCGCGGTAGCCGAATGCGGATCGGAGGTGCGCGCCATCGCCAGGGTGTAGCGCTCGTTTTTCAGGCCGTTGTTGGCTTCGTTCTGAATCGGCGCGAGGGTGGGTTTTTGCTTCATGCCGGGCCCGAAGCCGCCGCCCTGAATCATGAAGCCGTCGATCACGCGGTGAAACACGGTGCCGTCGAAATGGCCCGAGCGCACATAGGCCAGGAAGTTTTCGCTCGACTTGGGGGCGTGCTCGGTATCGAGTTCGATGCGGATGTTGCCGTGGTTGGTTTGGAGTTCGACCATGATGGGCTTTCTGTTTTCAGGTTCAGTTGAGGAGTCTGGCGTCTTCGATGACGATGGGCTTGACGGGCACATTCTGGAACATGCCTTCAGTCTTGGTTGGCACGGCGACGATTTTGTCGATCACGCTCATGCCCGAAATCACCTTGCCGAACACGGCGTAGCCATAGCCGTCGGGCTTGGGATAGTCGAGGCTGGGATTGTCCACCACGTTGATGAAGAACTGCGAGGTGGCCGAGTTGGGGTCGGACGTGCGCGCCATGGCGATGGTGCCCTTGAGGTTGCGCAGGCCGTTCTGGCTCTCAAGCGGAATGGGCGCGCGGGTGGGTTTTTGCTGCATATCGGCGGTGAAGCCGCCGCCCTGCACCATGAAGCCGGGAATCACGCGGTGAAAAATGGTGCCCTTGTAGAAGCCGCTTTTCACATAGTCGAGAAAGTTGGCCACGGTCTTGGGCGCGCGGACCGGGTCGAGCTGCACCACGAAACGGCCCATGGTGGTGACGAATTCCACCTTGGGTGGTGCGGCAGGCGTCTCGGCGGCATGGGCCGCGGGCAGTGCGGCTGCCACAGCCAGGCCGAACGCGGCCAGCAGGGGGGCTGTCAGACGTACCAGACGCTGCCGGACCATGCGCAGTAAGCGGGAGGGATCGAGAGGGGCGGTTTGAGCGAGGTTGAAATGCATTATGAGAGGCTTCCTTGAAAAATGAGTTGCCATGGCGCGCGCCGGCACCGGACTGTGCCCGGTACTGATGGTAGAGCGGGCCGGAGGCGCGCCAGCTGCACTGTACTGCAGCCATTCTTTTCCCCGGGTATTGCAGGAAGGCCAGCGCCGGGGGCGATGGAGGGGTTGCGCGCAGGCGTCTGCGCGGCATTCGGCGCGGGCCCGGCTGGGTGGCGGGTTTTTCTGCGGCGACCGCCACCGGCTAGTGCAGTGTTCACTGCACTAGGGCGCGGGCGCAGCAGCGGGTTTGGACTCGGGTTTGACCGCAGGTTGAGCTTCCGTGACGGGCTGCGCCGGGGTCCCCTTCTTGGGCGTTCCAGCCGGATTCTTGCCCTGCTCGAACAATTCGCGGATCAGATTGAGCTTGACTCGGGCGCTGGCGTTTTCGTCCGGGGCGAGTTGCAGCGCCTTCTGGTAGGCCTGGCTGGCGAGTTTGACGTAAATATCGCCCAGATTGGCCAGCGCCGTGGCGTAGCTCGGGTTGGTGCGCAGGGCCATCTCCAGCGCGGCGCGGGCCTTTTCATAATGCCCTTGCTGGGCATAGAGCACGGCCAGATTGTTGTAGGGCTCGGGCAGTTCGGGGTATTGCTCGGTGAGCGACTGGAAGATCTGGATGGCCTGCGCGTCCTTTTTCTGCTCGGTCAGAATGACCCCCTTGAGAAACTGGTACTGTGGGTCTTGGGGTTTTTGCGCCAGCAGCGTGTCCACCTGAGCGAGCGCACTGTTCAGATCGCCCTTTTGCAGGCTCTGGCTGACACTGGCTGCGTCTGCCGCCCAGGCGGCGGGCGCACTCAGAACAGCGAGGGCGATCAGAGTGGCGAGAAGGCGATTTCGCATGATGGAGAGGAGAAAAAGGGGTGGATGCTGCTTGGGCGCTGCTTGGGCGGCGTCTCGGAATGCGACGACGGTATGGGCACGCAATGGGCGCAGTGCCCCGATTCGCATCAGGCCTGGGACCATCGGCTTGTGCTAAGTTTTTGATTTTATCCGGGAGCCCGGATCCGATCTCCCCGCCAAGCCCCATGACTGCGCTGCACCTCTATAACACCCTCACCCGCAAAAAAGAGCGCTTCGAGCCCATCGAGCCCGGCCATGTCCGCATGTATGTCTGCGGCATGACGGTGTACGACTACTGTCACATCGGGCACGCGCGGGTGATGGTGGTGTTCGATGTGCTGCAGCGCTGGCTCAAGGCGCAGGGCCTGCGCGTGACCTATGTGCGCAACATCACCGATATTGACGACAAGATCATCCGCCGCGCGCAGGAAAACGGCGAAACCATCCGCGCGCTGACCGACCGCTTCATCGCCGCCATGCACGAAGATGCCGACGCGCTGGGTGTGGAGCGGCCCACGCACGAGCCGCGCGCCACCGAATACGTGCCGCAGATGCTCGATCTGATCGGCAAGCTCAAGGCGCGTGGCCTCGCTTACCGCGATAGTGCGGGCGATGTGGACTTTCATGTGCGCGCGTTTCCCGGCTACGGCAAGCTGTCGGGCAAATCGCTCGACGAACTGCGCGCCGGCGAGCGCGTTCAGGTCGATGCCGCCAAACAAGATCCGCTGGATTTTGTGTTGTGGAAAGCGGCCAAACCCTCCGAACCAGACGAGGTGAAATGGCCCTCTGACGACGGCCCGGGCCGACCCGGCTGGCACATCGAATGCTCGGCCATGAGCCGTGCGCTGCTGGGCGAGACTTTCGACATCCACGGCGGCGGCGCCGATCTGCAGTTTCCCCATCACGAAAACGAAATCGCGCAGAGCGAGGGGGCGAGCGGCAAGCCGATGGCGCGGTTCTGGCTGCACAACGGCTTCGTGCGGGTCGATGGCGAGAAGATGTCCAAATCGCTGGGTAATTTTTTCACCATCCGCGACATCCTCCAGCATGTCGAGGCCGAAACCGTGCGGCTGTTCATCGTCCGCGCGCATTACCGCAGCCCGCTGAACTACAGCGACGAGCACCTGCAGGACGCCCACGCGGCGCTCACCCGGCTCTACACCGCGCTCGACCCGTTCGCCGATCTGCCCGCGCGCATCGACTGGAACCACCCGCGCGCGCAGGCCTTCGCCGCGGCGATGAACGACGACCTCAATACCCCCGAAGCCATGGCGGTGTTGTTCGAGCTGGCCACCGAGGTCAACAAGACGGGCGACGCCGAGCTGGCTGCGCTGCTCAAGGGGCTGGGCGGGGTGCTGGGCCTGTTGCAGCAGCGCCCGCGCGAATTCCTGCAAAGCAAGGCAGTGGCGGTCGATGCTGACTGGGTGGAACAACAGGTGCAGGCGCGCATCGCCGCCAAGCAGGCGCGCAACTTCGCCGAAGCCGACCGCATTCGCGCCGAACTCACGGCCAAGGGCATCGTGCTCGAAGACAAGCCGGGCGGGGTGACGGTGTGGAGGGCGGCTTGATGGCGCGCGCGCCGGCCTGGTCAGATACGGTTGTGCCCGCCAAACGGCCGGTCCAGCTCGATTGGGAGAAAGCTTGCGCGCATCTGCAGCGCACCGATCGCGTGATGCGCAAGCTCATCAAGACGCATGCGGGCAGCCGGCTGCAAAGCCGGGGCGACCCGTTCCAGACCCTGGCGCGCTCCATCATCGGCCAGCAGATTTCCGTCAAGGCCGCCCAAACCGTCTGGGATCGGTTCTGCGCGTCGGTTCCAGAAGTCACACCGGAGCAGCTTCTCGGTTTGAGCGACGACGCCCTGCGCGCCTGCGGGCTGTCTGGGCGCAAGGCGGGCTATGTGCGCGACCTCGCCACCAAGTTTCACGCCGGAGAAGTGCACCCGCACCTGTGGCACGACATGCCCGACGAGGCCATCGCCGCCGAGTTGCTCGGCATACGCGGCATCGGACGGTGGACGGCCGATATGTTCCTCATTTTCCACCTCATGCGGCCCGATGTGCTGCCGCTGGGCGATCTGGGTTTGATCAAGGGCGTGAGTCAGACCTATTTCGCCGGCGAACCCGTGACCCAGAGCGAAGTGCGCGAAGTGGCCGCAGCCTGGGCCCCTTGGCGCTCGGTGGGGACTTGGTATATTTGGCGCAGCCTGGACCCGTTGCCGGTCGAGTATTGAACATCTGCGCAACGAGTTGCACGCCCGCCGCCCGAGTGCTCCTGGGGGGATTTCTTTCGAGGTATCTATGAGTAAAAAAGTCTTTCTCGATTTTGAGCAACCAGTGGCCGAACTGGAAAACAAAATCGACGAACTGCGCTTTGTGCAGGACGAATCGGCCGTCGATATTTCCGAAGAGATCGGGCGTCTGCAGAAAAAAAGCCAGCAGCTCACCAAGGATCTGTACGCCAAGCTCACCCCCTGGCAGACCACGCAGATCGCCCGCCATCCGCAGCGACCCTACACCCTCGACTACGCCAGCCAGATCTTCACCGACTTTCACGAACTGCACGGCGACCGCGCCTTCGCCGACGATCAGTCCATCGTCGGCGGTCTGGCCCGGCTGGGCGGGCAGGCCTGCATGGTGATCGGCCACCAGAAAGGGCGCGACACCAAGGAGCGCGCGATGCGCAACTTCGGCATGCCCAAGCCCGAGGGCTATCGCAAGGCGCTGCGGCTGATGAAGCTGGCCGAAAAATTCCGCCTGCCCATCTTCACCTTCGTGGATACCCCCGGCGCCTACCCCGGGATCGATGCCGAGGAGCGCAGCCAGTCCGAGGCCATCGGCCGCAACATCTACGAGATGGCGCAGCTCGAAGTGCCCATCATTTCGACCATCATCGGCGAGGGCGGCTCGGGCGGGGCGCTGGCCATTGCGGTGTGCGACCAGTTGCTCATGCTGCAGTACGCGATTTATTCGGTGATTTCTCCCGAGGGCTGCGCCTCCATTCTGTGGAAGAGCGCAGAGAAAGCGCCCGAGGCCGCCGAAGCGCTGGGCCTGACCGCGCACCGCCTCAAGGCGCTCGGGCTGGTGGATAAGATCGTCAACGAGCCGGTGGGCGGGGCGCACCGCGACCCCGTGGCCATGGCCGCTTCGCTCAAGCGCGCCTTGGGCGAATCCTTGCGGCACTTCCAGCACACCAAGCCCGCCGATCTGGTCAAGCAGCGGCTGGAGCGCTTGCAGGGCTTCGGCAAGTTCGAAGACACCAAGACGGCGGGGCGTTGACCGTCCCGGTCGGTTGACCTTGTCGGCATCACAATCCGCGCCGTCTTTGCCGAACAACCCCGCGCTGGCCGCGCTGCGGCGTTTCGCGGCGCAACACCCCGGCTTCGCCCAGGCCGAGCGCATCGGCATCGCCTTCAGCGGCGGGGCCGATTCCACGGCCTTGCTGCTGGCAGCCCGCGATTTCTGGGGGGGCGAACGGCTTTGTGCCTTGCACGTCAATCACGGTCTGCAGACTGCAGCCGGGTCGTTCGCCCGACATTGCGCCCAAGTCTGCGACGACTTCGGTGTGGCCTATGCCCAGACCACTTTGCAACTGGAAGTGGCGCCTGGGGAGAGTGTGGAAGAAATCGCTCGCGAGGCGCGTTATAGGGCATTGGCCGCGCTGGCGCGCGAGCAGCGCTGCAACGTGGTGTTGCTGGCGCAGCATGGTGACGATCAGGTCGAAACGCTCCTGCTCGCCTTGTTGCGCGGGGCAGGGCCGCGCGGACTGGCGGCGATGCCCGCGCAGATGCAGCGCCACGGCTGCCACTTCGTTCGACCCTTGCTGGACTGCGGTGCTGCAGAACTGCGCGACTGGCTCAAAGCGCAAGGGGTGAGCTATCTCGACGATCCGATGAACGCCGATCCGGCGTATCGCCGCAGCCGCATTCGGCATGAACTCGTGCCGGCCATTGCCCGGCTCGAACCCGGCTATCGGCAGACGCTTGGGCGTAGTGCCGCTTTGTGCGCAGCCGCTGACGCGCAGATTCAATCGACGGCCGCACAGCACTTGCGCCTTTGCCTGCAACCCCAGGGACTGAATCTGGCCGCCTTGCGCGCTCTGGGCGCGGCGACCGCCAGCGAAGTCTTGCGGCTTTGGCTGCGGCAAAACGGGCAGCGCCTGGACCGTGCGCGCACCGACGAGCTGGTGCGACAGATTTTGCGCACGGAACGTGGGGCGCATCGCCTCGAACTGCGTCTGCCGGGCTGCATTCTTCAGCGTCAAGGGGCCTGTCTGCGCCTCAAATGGACAGAGGCCGCCGCAGACCCGGCCTAGAATGCAAGGTTTTCTGCATTGCGGCCTGCCGGTCTGGCGCATCATGCATCGGGCCAGACGGCTTTCGCCGCTCTCGAACGCACTCTCATGGCACTCATCGTCCAGAAATATGGCGGCACCTCGGTGGGGTCTGCCGAACGGATCAAAAACGTCGCCCGGCGCGTAGCCAAGTGGCACGAAGCAGGACATCAGGTCGTGGTGGTGGTCTCCGCGATGTCGGGCGAGACCAATCGCCTGATCGCTCTGGCCAAGGAAATCCAGCCCCTGCCCGACCCCCGCGAACTCGACGTCGTGGCTTCCACCGGCGAGCAAGTCACCATCGGCCTGCTGTCGATGGCGCTGCTGGCACTGGGGCACAAGGCTCGCAGCTACACCGGCGCGCAGGTCGCCATCCGCACCAACAGCGCGTTCACCAAGGCCCGCATCGAATCCATCGACGCCGACAGACTCAAGGCCGATCTCGCGCAGGGTGTCATTCCCGTCGTCGCCGGGTTCCAGGGCGTGGATGCCCCCGGCAACATCACCACCCTGGGCCGGGGCGGATCGGACACCTCGGGCGTGGCGCTTGCCGCGGCCCTGCAAGCCGACGAATGCCAGATCTACACCGATGTCGATGGCGTCTACACCACCGACCCGCGCATCGTCCCCGAAGCCCGCAGGCTCGACACCATCACCTTCGAGGAAATGCTGGAGATGGCCAGTCTGGGCTCCAAGGTGCTGCAGATCCGCTCGGTGGAATTCGCCGGCAAGTACAAGGTTCGCCTGCGCGTACTCTCCAGCCTGACCCCGTGGGACCTGCCGCTGGAGCAAGAGTCGCGCAGCGGCACACTCATCACCTTCGAGGAAGACGAAAACATGGAACAAGCCGTGGTGTCGGGCATCGCCTTTGCCCGCGACGAAGCCAAGATCATCGTGGTCGGCGTGCCCGATCGCCCAGGCATCGCCTATCAGATTCTCAGCGCCGTGGGCGAAGCCAACATCGAAGTCGACATGATTCTGCAGAACCAGAGCGTGGCGGGCTTCACCGACTTCACCTTCACCGTGGGCCGCGGCGACTATGCCCGCGCGCTCGACATCCTCAAATCCACCGTGCAGGCGCACATCGGCGCCAAGGAAATCCTCGGCGATCCCAAAGTGTGCAAGGTCTCCATCGTCGGCATGGGCATGCGCTCGCACGCCGGCGTGGCCAGCAAGATGTTCCGCACCCTGTCGGAAGAAGGCATCAACATCCAGATGATCTCCACCTCGGAAATCAAGGTGTCGGTGGTGATCGATGAAAAGTATATGGAGCTGGCCGTGCGCTCCCTGCACAAGGCTTTCGACCTGGACCAAAACGCCTGACAGGCCAGGATTTTCAGCAAGGTGGCGATGGCGGGTGAATGCGTGTAATAATTGCCGACTTTGCTTAGCGCATGGGCCTACAAGCCGTTTGCCGCAAGCAACTGGAGACGTGACCGAGAGGCCGAAGGTGCTCCCCTGCTAAGGGAGTATGCGCCAAAAGCGCATCAAGGGTTCGAATCCCTTCGTCTCCGCCAGAACACATGCCTAAGTGATTGATTAGCTTAGGCGTTTTTTATCCATGGCTGTTGCTCTGCGTGTTGCCGGTATTGCCTGCGTGTGGCTGCCATCGGCAAGCGGCTCAGCGACCACCGCTATATCGTGCCGGCTCGGGTCGACGCGTGCGACCCCATCTTCGGCACCAGGTAAGCAGCCACGCGACGCCTGAATTCGCCGCCGATCCTGGATGTTGACCACCCATTCAGGCGGGGTTTCCTGACAACTTCGGTTACTAATATTCAAGCGCTTGCAGATGTGTGCTGGTATCGGTCGCAGACTGCAAGCAAGGCATCCCCAATCACTCGGCGCAGCGTGGCAATGCGTGCTTCGGGTCAATGCGAGGAGACGTGCATGAATGTGACCGCACAGTCCCTGTCCGATCTCAGAGGGGGAGAGCAGGCGCCCCCGAGCGGCAACGTGGCAATCTGGCGGGCCGATGGTCAGCCTTTCGATCCGCTGCAGGTGGCGAAAATGCAGCATGGGCTCTGCGCGCATCCGTTGCTGCAGTTGCCGCGCCTGTGCCGACTGGCCTTATCTCTGGCCGGAACGCCGCATGTGAAATACGCCTTGCCCAACCGGAAGCCGGGCTCGGCTTTCCACACCCTGTCTGAGGTCGAGGCGAAGAAGAGCATTGCCTCGACCTTCGATCACATCGAACAGGCGGGCAACTGGGTGGCGCTTTACTTTCTCGAGGACGATCCCGAGTACGGCGCCTTGCTGCGCGAGACGCTCGACGGCATGAAGCCCCTGGTCGAAGCGCGCGATCCGGGCATGCACGGCTACAGTCTGTTCATGTTCATCGCCTCGCCGCCGACGGTCACGCCGTTTCACATCGACCGCGAGAACAATTTCAATGTGCAGATCATGGGGCGCAAGCATCTGCGCGTCTGGCAGGCGCATGACCGTGTTGCCGTGCCCGATGCCGCGATCGAGGACTACTTTGTTCACGACACGCTGCGGTCGTTGCGCTACCACGACGAACTCGATGCTCGGGCGCTCGACTTCGACATCGGCCCGGGCGAGGGCGTATACATCCCGAGTACCGCGGGCCACTATGTCACCACGGAGGAGGGCGACTGGGCGCGGCCTGACTACCGGGTGTCGGTCAGCGTGGCGATGACCTACTTCACCAAGGCAACGGTACGTCGCGCCCGCGCGCATCTGCTCAATGCATTTTTGCGCGGGCGGTTTTCCGCCTCACCCCAGTCGCCGGGGCGCTCGGCCCTGGTCGATCGGCTCAAGCAGCCGCTGGCTTGCGCGCTGTTGCTGTCGCGCCGGGCCTTGCTGGGACAGAACACGCCTCGGGGCATGCAAGGGCATTGACCCTCACAGCACGGCACATCCCATACGGATGCGGGTGCTCACTCGCTGCGCTGCGGGCGCCCCGATGACTGTGCGTCGCGCAGTTTGCGGTAGAGCGTGCGTTCGCTGATGCCCAGCGCCTGCGCCGCGCGGCCGCGGTGGCCGTGATGCGCGCTGAGAACGGCATGCAATTGTTCCGCGCTGAGCGTACCGATCCGCGAAGCACCGTCCGCCACGGGTTTTGAGCGGATGCCCTGTACCGGTGCATCATCGATCGCTGCGGGCAGCAGCAGATCGCAAGCGTCGATCCGGCCATTCACCGCGGTTGCGGCCGCGCGCGCCAGGATGTTGCGCAGCTCGCGCACATTGCCCGGGAAAGGATAGGCCACGAGCTGGCGCAGGGCTTCTGGCGTCAGCTCCCATCGGGTCGCGCCGCAGCCGCAGAGCGGCCTCAGGGTTTCGGTCTTGCCGTCCAGCAGCCCGACGGATGCGGTGTGATGCGGTCGCAGCGCCATGCGGGCAAGCAGATATCGGGCCAGGATGGGGATGTCTTCCGGTCGGTCGCGCAATGGGGGCAGGGTGATGCTGAACACCGACAGCCGGAAGTACAGATCGCTGCGAAAGCTCCCCTCCTGAACCATTCTTGCCAGCGACCGGTTCGTGGCGGCGACCACACGCACATCGGCGCGTCGCAGGGTATTGCTGCCGACGCGGCGGAACTCGCCGCTTTCCAGTGCGCGCAGCAGCTTGCATTGCTGCGGCAGGGTGAGTTCACCGATTTCATCGAGAAACAGGGTGCCGCCGTCGGCCAGCTCGAACAGGCCGGTCTTGCGGGCGGAAGCGCCGGTGAACGCGCCACCTTCGTGGCCGAAGAATTCCGACTCGAACAAGGCTTCTGGAATGGTCGTGCAGTCCAACACGATGAAGTCCCGTTCCGCGCGGGCCGATGCCTGATGCAGCGCCTGCGCCGCCAGTTCCTTGCCCGTGCCGCTTTCGCCTTCGATCAGCACCGGCTCATCGGTCTGCGCGGCGATGTCGAGATCGTGTCGCACCTGCAGCATGCGCGGTGAGAGTCCCTGCAGCAGCGCGTGCCCCGCCGCAGGCTGCACTGGGGCGGGCATGCGATGGATTTCCTTACCGAGCAGCCGATTGCCCTGGCCATCGTGGATGGGATAGCCCTTGAGACGTACATGCTCGGGCTGGCCCTGCGCGTCAAAGTGGACATGCACCGTCTCGTCGGGCTCCCCGCTGCGCATCACGTGCAGATGAGGGCAATGCTCGCCCTGCATATGGCAGGGCGTGGCCGAATGGTGCGAGAGCTCGTGGCATTTGCGGCCGGTGATGTCGTCCGTTTGCAAGCCATAGGCCACGCGGTAGGCGTGGTTGGCAGCGATGATGGTGTAGTTGCGGTCGATCAACACGAAGGGATGCTCGCGCGCATCGATCAGCGACTGGGCGTCGTAATCCATGGCTTTGTCTCCTCTGCCGCCGTGTTCGGCGGTCTGTGATATGCCAATTGTGTGACGTGTCAGGACGCTTTGGCAGAACCGGGCTGCCAAAGTCGTAACTAAATATTACCTATCAAATGAAATCAACGGGTTAGGTATTGGTGCGGATTTTGCTGAAAAGGCTTGCCACGCTTGACGTGGCCTGCCAAAACACCTATGGAGGATGACATGTACTCGGATTCACCGAACAAACCTGCAGCCAACCCCGCGCGGCGGCGTTTCATGCGCGATACCACGCTGGCGACTGCCGCCGCTGCAGCAGGTGCCGCAGGGCTGGGCGCCGTTCTGCCCCAGACGACCCAGGCCGCGCCGATGATCGGCGGCGGCGGCGGCTGGCTGCCGGTGCCCAAGGCCAAAGGGCCACGGGTGGTGGTTGTCGGCGGCGGCACCGCCGGACTGACCCTGGCCAAGTATCTGAAGAAGGAGAACCCGGGGTTCGACGTGCTGCTGCTGGAAAAGCGCAGCCAGTATCAGAGCTGCTTTTGCAGTAACCTTTGGTATCCCGACGTGGTCAACATGGAGTATCTGGCCAACCACAGCTATATCGACGCGGCGCAGAACAACGGCTACATCTACTACAACTGTACCGTCACCGGTGTGGACCGCGACGCCAAGCGGCTCTACACCAATATGGGCCAGGTGATGTATGACTTTCTCGCCATCTGCCCGGGCATCGACTACGACTTCACCCGCTTCGGTATCCCGGCCGACGACCTCGACACCCAGTTCGCCTGCCGCCAACGGTTTCCCGGAGGCTGGATCCAGCCGACCGAGCAGGTCGCGGTGCGCAACAAGATCCAGGGTTTCGCCGGCGGCACCTTCGTGGTCACCGTGCCGACGGGCAACTACCGCTGCCTGCCGTCGCCGTACGAGCGCACCTGTGTGATCGCCGGATGGATGAAAAAGAACCGTATTAAGGGCAAGGTGCTGCTGCTCGACCCCAACCCCGACATCGTCATCAAGGCCAAGGGCTTCCACGCTGCGTTCGACGAGCTGTACAAGGACTACGTCGTTTACCAGCCGTCGACCACCATCAAGGGGGTCGACCCGTTCAAGAAGGTGATCCACGGCGAGATCGACGATTACGCCTTCGACGACGCCACACTCTATCCCGGCGTGCAGGGAGCGTACATCATCCAGCAGATGGGACTGGTCAGCCCCGACAGCACGCAGCGCGAGGCGAACATCGATCCCTTCCACTACAACATCAAGGGCGACCCGTATGTGTACGTCAGCGGCGATGCGCGTCCGATGGGCTACTCCAAGAGCGCCAACACCGCCAACACCGAGGCGCACTACGTCGCCAAGGTGATCGCCTCGCGCGCCAAGGACAAGGACGCCAGAATTCCCTGGGAAAGCCCCGAGACCCTGTGCTATTCCATGGTGGACCTGCAGCCCAACAAGGCCATCTACGTGGACGCGCATTACAACCCCAAGACCTTCGGCTTCGCCAATGTGAAGGAGGACGATACCCGCAGCGTGGCCAACGCCGCGGCCTATCTGGCCTGGGGCAAGGGGCTCTACGCCGACATGTTCACCTGAACTTGTTGCAGACAGGTTCGCGGCTGACCTTGGCCTGCCGTCTGTTGGTCTGTTGTAGTGCATGCGGGGAGTCTTCTCCAAAGCGCCGCTTGCCTTTCTCAGGGGGTTCCTCCTCACCCCCGCTCTTTTTCATTCCAGGGAGTTTGCGCCGATGCAACGCCGACGCTTCATTCAAATCTGTTCCACCGCCGCGGCCGGTTGTGCGGCGCTCGACTTGTCCACCCTCACGCTGCCAGCCTGGGCCGCCGGCGTGCCCGATGTACCGCAGCCGCCGGTGTTGCTGACCGATGCGCAAGGCGCACCGATCAAGGCTTCCCAACTTGGCACCAGCGAGGCCTATGTCTTCAGCTATCCCTATGCCAGCACCCCGGCCTTCCTCATCCGCTTGCAAGTCGCTGCTCACTCCGCCAAGCTCACCGCTGACGGCCAGAGCTACGACTGGCCGGGCGGCGTCGGGCCTGACAAGGCCATCGTGGCCTACACCGCCATCTGCGCCCACCAACTGTCGTATCCGGAGAAAGACAGCAGCGTGATTTCCTACGATCCCAAGGCCACCCAGGTTTCGGACAAGCCCGGGATGATCGTCTGCTGCGCCCATCAGAGCGTGTACGATCCTTCCGAGGGCGCCAAGGTGATGAGCGGCCCGGCGCCGCATCCCCTGGCGGCCATCATCCTGAAGCACGACAGCCAGGCCGACACCCTGACGGCCACCGGCATGATCGGCCATCCGATGTTCGAGCACTTTTTCAAGCTCTACCGCCTGCAACTCATCCGCACCTATGGCGCGGCGCATTTCCAGGCCACTGCGCCGACGCAGGCCGCCGCCGTACCGCTGAGCCAGTACTCAGCCTACGTGGCGCATTGCTGAGCCGCGACCAGCGACAGTGTCTGCGCACTGTCGCGCGCGCGGCGAAGGGCCACGGCGCATGCTTGCACCGTGCCTCCTGAGCGATCTGACCAGCGACAATGCCTGCGCACTGTGGCGCGCCAAGAAAACTTGGGGCGGCCCGGCGTTTTCTTCAGAGGCCAGCTCAAAGCAGCGTCAAACCAGCCCCTCGAACAGCAGCACGTCCACCAGATCACCCGCCTGCACGGTGGTTTGCTCATGGTGCAGCACGATCAGCCCGTGCGCCTGCGACATGGAACTGAGCACGCCCGATCCCTGATTGCCGATGGCGCCGACCTGCCAGCGGCCGTCGGGCAGGGCGGTGAGCAGGCCGCGCTGATATTCGGTGCGGCCGGGTTTTTTGCGCAGGGTCTGCGCGCTGACGGCGCGCAGCATCGGCTGCGGCTGCGGGCTGGCGCCCATGAGGTGCAACAGGGCAGGGCGGACGAAGGCGTAGAAAGTCACCATCACCGCCACCGGATTGCCCGGCAGGCCGAACAGCCAGGCGCTGTGCGCTCCCGCGCGCAGCCTGCCGAAGGCCAGCGGGCGGCCCGGCCGCATGGCGATGCGCCAGAACACCACTTCGCCTAAAGTTTTCAGGGTGCTGCGCAGGTAGTCGGCCTCGCCTACGCTGACCCCGCCCGAGGTGACGACCACGTCGGCGCATTCGGTCGCCGTGCGCAGTGCAGCCTGCACCGCCTGCGGGCTGTCGGCCACCACGCCGAGGTCGATGACCTCGCAACCCAGTCGCTCCAGCATGCCCCACAGGGTGTAACGGTTGCTGTCGTAGACGCAGCCCGGATCGAGCGGCTCGCCGACCGAGCGCAGCTCATCCCCGCTGGAAAAAAAGGCCACGCGCAGCCTGCGCCGCACCGTGACTTCGGCCATGCCGAGCGAGGCGATGAGCCCCAGGTCGGCCGGGCGCAGCACCTTGCCTGCGGGCAGGGCGGCCTTGCCGCGTGCCAGGTCTTCGCCGCGCAGGCGGCGGTTGTCGCCGGGTCGCACCAGTCCGGGCGGAAGAACGACCCGGTCGCCCTCGACGCGGCAAAACTCCTGCGGCGCCACGGTATCGCATCCTGCGGGCATGACCGCGCCGGTCATGATGCGCACGGCGCTGCCCGCGGGGACTTCGCCGCTGAAGGCATGTCCGGCCAGCCCGCGTCCGGCGATGGACAGCACCGTGTCGCCCTGCGCGGCAAGGTCGGAACCGCGCAGGGCGTAGCCGTCCATGGCCGAGTTGTCGTGCGCGGGCACGTCGATCGGCGAGATGATGTCCTGCGCCAGCACCCGTCCGAGGGCCGCGCGCACGGCCAGGCGTTCGGCAGCCTGCACCGGCTGCACGCTGGCGTGAATGACGGCCAGCGCCGCGTCCACCCGCAGGGCATTGGGGTCATAGCCGCTGACGCAGGAGATGATGTGCTGCAGGTCGAACGACGAGGTCATGTCGGAACTTCCGCATCGAGACGCTGCAGGTCGTCCAGGGTGTTGATGTTCTCAAAAGCGTGCGCATCATCGAAGTCGACGATGGCCGTGGGATGCTGCGCCGTCCAAAGCTCGATCTTGCGGCCGCCGGACTGAAGATAGGCGCTCAGGTCATCGCGCAGGCTGGATTGCATCAGGCAGAACACCGGCTGCAGCCGCCCTGCCGCGCGGGGCAGGGCGATGCGCGCGCAAGCATCCAGCAGCGCCGCGCTCAGCCGTGCGGCCAGATCGAGGGGCAACAGCGGCGAGTCGCAGGGCGCGGTGAGCAGATACGGTGTGACGCACGCCTTGAGCCCTGCGAGAAAGCCGGCCAGCGGCCCCGAATAGTCGTGTGGCGCGGCATCGGTCACCACCGGCAGGCCCCAGCCGCGATAGACCTCGACATGGCGGTTGGCGTTGAGCAGTACCGCGCCGACCTGGGGTTCGAGTCGCCGCAGCACCTGCCGCGCCAGCGGCTGGCCGCGCCAGGGCTGCAGGCCTTTGTCCACACCGCCCATGCGGCTGCCACGGCCCCCCGCGAGAATCAGGCCGGTGATGTCGGCGGCGGCGATGGCGTGCGACATGTCAAAACCTCTCGCGCTCGCCCGGTTCGCGCATCTGCCGCGTGGCGTGGGATGCGTCTGACCAGCGCACCGGGCCTTTCATGATGGACACCACCAGACAGCCGATGCCCACGGTGAACACCAGGGTGGCGTCGAACAGGCTGATGCCGATGCAGAAAATATCGATCAGATCGCGGATGGGCTGCGGGTCGCCATCGACCAGACCGGGTTGATAGCCGGTCTTGATCCACGCGCCGACGATCCAGGGCAGCCCCACGCCGATGAAGTAGGCCGGAATCAGCCAGCGGGTGAGTGCTCTCTCCAAGCCGGGGGCGCCGAGCGGGGTGCGGGGAGGGATGACGGGGCTTGCACACATGCCGCCGATGCTACAGCCGCGCGCCGCCGGGCGTGTGATGCTGATGCTCGAAGCGCTGCTGACAGGCGGCGCAGCGCAGTACGGTGGGCTCGGCCAGCAGACGGGCGGGTTCGATGTCGGCGCCGCAGTCGATGCAGATGCCGAAGTCGGGCGTGTCCAGGCGCTGCAGCGCGCTGTCGATGGCGGCCAGCTCGCTGGCGTCGCGCGCAGTAGAGGCGATTTCCACCGCGTCCATGGCTTCGACCACGGCCTCGTCGTCGGTTTCCTCGCGGTGGCTGCGCACGGCCAGCGTGCCCTCGTCGCTGATCGACTCATCGCGCAGATCGGCCACCATCTGGGCGCGGCGCTGCTGCAGTTTTTCGCGCAGGGTGTTGCGCAGTTCGGCGCTCAGGCTCATGTCGTTCTCCTTTTTGGGTGCGTTTCGATGAATGATGCGCTCATGGTCGCCTGTTCTGGCACAGCCCATCACTCATCGCGCATGAATTGTCGCAGACGGAAACCGAGCAGTCGCAGCGTGGCGAAATACAGCGCGGCAGCCGCGGCGAGCAGCCCCAGCCCCATGCCCAGACGCAGCAGGTCGCCGTGCGCCCGATCCCACGGCAGCGCGATGGCGCCCCACAGCATCACCCCGCCCAGCGGCAACTGCGCCAGCGCCACCTTGAGCGCATATCGCCCCCAACCGGGCTGCGGCTGAAACAGGCCGCGGCGGCGCAGACCGCGAAACAGCAGGCTGGCGTTGAGCAGCGCGCCGATGGAGATGGCCAGCGCCAGCCCGGCATGCCCCAGCCAGGGCACGAACAGCAGGTTCATCAACTGGGTGAAAACCAGTACCACCAGGGCGATCTTCACCGGGGTGCGCAAGTCCTGCCGGGCGTAAAAGCCGGGGGCCAGGATCTTGATGCCGATCAGCGCCATCAGACCGATGCCGTAGGCCCGCAGCGCGCTGGTGGTGGCCAGCACGTCGGCCTGGTCGAAGCGGCCATAGTTGTAGAGCATGGACACCAGCGGCTGGGCGAAGATCAGCAGCGCGATGGCGCTGGGCAGCGCCAGCACCAGCGTCAGGCGCAGCCCCCAGTCGAGCAGCTTGCTGTATTTGGTCACGTCTTGCGTGGCGCTGGCGCGCGACAGGCTGGGCAGAAGCACCGAGCCGAGCGCGACGCCGAGAATGGCGGTGGGGAATTCCATCAGCCGGTCGGCATACGCCAGCCAGGACACGCTGCCCGCATGCAGATGCGAGGCGATCTGCGTGTTGATGACGATGGACACCTGCGCCACCGACACCGACAGGCTCGCCGGCAACATCTGCTTGACCACGCGGTGCACGCCTTCAGACCGCCAGGCCTTGAGAAAGCTCAGCCGAAATCGCGGCACCACGGCGTATTTGCGCAGCGCCGGCCATTGCACGGCCAATTGCGCCACCCCGCCGATCATCACCCCGATGGCCAGGGCGAAGATGGGCGGGTGCACCAGTCTGTGAAACGCCACCGCAGCGCCGATGATGGCCAGATTGAGCAGCGCCGGAGTCACCGCAGGGACGGCGAAGTGCTTCCAGGTATTGAGAATGCCCGCACTGAGCGCGACCAGGGAAATCAGCCCCGCATAGGGAAACATCAGCCGCGTCATCCACACCGCGGCGTCGAAAGCCTGCGGGTGCAGGCCCGAAGCGGTGAGCCAGACCAGCACGGGAGCGAGCAGCACCCCGGCCAGGCTGATGCCCGCGAGGATCCACAGCAGCGCGGTGGACACCTGATCGATGAGTTCCTGTGTCTGTTCTTCCGACTGGGTCTGCCGCGTCTGCGACAACAGGGGCACGAAGGCCTGCGAAAACGCGCCCTCGGCAAACATGCGGCGCAGCAGGTTGGGCAGGCGGAAAGCGACGTTGAATGCATCCGTCCAGGCGCTGGCGCCGAAATAGGTTGCCACCATGATTTCCCGCACCAGGCCGGTGATGCGCGAGGTGAGGGTGAGCAGGGAGATGGTCGAGGCGGCCTTGAGCAGATTCACCGGGCAGGATTATAGGAATGCGCTGGCGACCGCCCGAGGCGACGCTGGCGTCTCGGCAGTTTTTGTTTATAATGGCCGGTTTTCCGAGCAGGCAATACAGAAGGATTTCATATCATGGCAACCAAAGCCGCAGCCAAAAAGAAGAGCGTTCGCACCCCGTCGGGTCGCAAGCGTGCACGTCAATCCGTCAAGGCCAACGCCGCCAACACCGCGCTGCGTTCGCGTTTTCGCACGGCTGTGAAGTCGGTTCGCAAGGCCATCGCCGCGGGCGACCACGCCAAGGCCATGGAAGTGTTCAAGGCCAACGCCCCGGTGCTGGACTCGATTGCCGACAAGAGGATTTTTCACAAGAACACCGCTGCGCGCCACAAGAGCCGCCTGAACGCGGCGATCAAGGCGCTGGCTGTTTCCGCTACTTCCAGCACTTCTGTCAGCACTTCTTCCAGCGCACCGGCCTGATTGCCCTTGCCTGCTCGGGTCGGCCCCACACCGACCACAAAAAAGCCCGCGTCTGCGGGCTTTTTTGTGGTCTTTTATTGCGCCTCTTTCTGCAAGTCAGGGCAATGCGGGGCGAAAAACATCGTCAAGCAGTTTGAAACACGCGGGCCAGCGCTTCGCGCGCCGGTTGCAGATCTTCCACAGCGGCGTCTTCTTCGGCGGCTTGCGTCAGGCAGGCTTCGACCACGTCGAGCTGGTTGTCGCGGGCGAAGTTGAGCAGGAAATCAAACGCCATCGGCTCGATATCGCGCAGCGACTCGCTCACCACCAGGCAGCGCACGCCGTCCACCAGGGTGGGCACGCAATAGGGCGAGTAACCGAGGTGGGCTTCCTTGTGGCACAGACCGGCGGGGCGAAAGCGGGCCATCAGGCCGGCCAGACGCTCTGCCCAGTCGCTGGGACGAAAGGTGCGGCCTTCGCGGGTGATGCCGCGGATGAAAATTTGTCTGGGTTTGACCAGTTGCAGGGAGTTGGGAAGGGCGCTCATGGCTGAATCCTTGAAGAGGCAGTTTTGCTGCGGTGCCGCAATTATGCTGCAACGCGGTATTTCCGGGTAAACCCGAACGGTGATTCTGTGTTGCAGTTGCAACAAATACCCCGCCCTGTATGTGCCGTCGTTTGTCATCCTGCGCTCTCTATAATTTCAATTCGCCCCCGGTGGTGCAGCGCTTTTTAACAGTGCCCACCGGGTTTGCTTTTTTTGCAAAGGAGAAATGACCATGCCCTCTCATGTGATGAACACGTATGCGCGGCAACCCATCGCCCTGGAGCGCGGCGAGGGCGCGTGGGTCTGGGATACGCAGGGCAGGCGCTATCTGGATGCGCTGTCGGGCATTGCGGTCAACACCCTGGGTCACGCCCATCCGAGGCTGGTCGCGGCGCTCACCGACCAGGTGGGCAAGCTGATCCACACATCCAACCTTTATCAGATTCCCTTGCAGGAGCAGCTGGCAGACCGTTTGTGCGCTCTGGGCGGCATGGACAGCGCGTTTTTCTGCAACTCGGGGCTGGAAGCCAACGAGGCGGCGATCAAGCTGGCGCGCTTGCACGGCCACAACAAAGGCATAGCCCGCCCGGAGATCGTGGTGTTCGAGCGGGCTTTCCACGGGCGCTCGCTGGCCACGCTCTCGGCGACGGGCAATCCCAAGGTGCAAAAGGGATTCGAGCCGCTGGTCGAAGGTTTTGTGCGCGTGCCGCTGAACGATGCTTCGGCGCTGCAGGCCGTGGCCGATACGCATCCGGATGTCGTGGCCGTGTTCATCGAGGCGATTCAGGGCGAGGGCGGCATTCAACCGGCGCATGCCGATTTTCTGCGTGCGGCGCGCGCGCTGTGCGACCGCCACGGCTGGCTGCTGATGATCGACGAAGTGCAGTGCGGCATGGGGCGAACCGGTAAATGGTTTGCGCATCACTGGGCCGAGGTCAAGCCCGATGTGATCGCCATGGCCAAGGGGCTGGCTTCGGGCGTGCCGATCGGCGCCATTCTGGCGCACGGTGCGGCGGCCACCACATTCGGCCCCGGCCAGCATGGCACCACGTTCGGCGGCAATCCGCTGGCCTGCCGTGCCGCGCTGGAGACGCTGGCCGTGATCGAGGACGATGGCCTGCTGGCCAATGCGCACGCGCGCGGCGAGCAGATTCAACATGCCCTGCATCATGCGTTTGCCGGCCACGAAGGGGTGGTGGAAGTGCGCGGTCAGGGGTTGATGATCGGCATCGAACTCGACCGCCCGGCAGGTGCGCTGGTGGGGCGGATGCTGGAGCGCGGGGTGTTGCTCAACGTCACGCAGGAACGGGTCATCCGTGTGTTGCCGCCGCTGATCTTCACTCAGGAGCAGGCCGAGATGCTGGTGCAGGCCCTCGTACCCGCGGTGCTCGAATTTCTGCAGGATGCACCCGCGCCCTAAGACATTCCAGGAGGCCCCCATGAAAACGACGCTGCGGCACTATCTGCAATTCTCCGACCTCAGCCGCGAGGAGTACGACTATGTCTTCGCCCGCGCCGCGCTGATCAAGGCCAGGTTCAAGCGCTACGAGCCGCATCAGCCCCTGGTCGATCGCACCCTGGCGATGATTTTCGAGAAGCACTCCACTCGCACCCGCCTGAGCTTCGAGGCCGGCATGCACCAGCTCGGCGGCGCAGCCATCTACATCAACACCCGCGACAGTCAGCTCGGCCGTGGCGAACCCATCGAAGATGCGGCGCAGGTGTTCTCGCGCATGGTCGATCTGGTGATGATCCGCACGTATGGTCAGGAGATCGTCGAGCGTTTCGCCGCGTATTCGCGCGTGCCGGTGATCAACGGCCTGACCAACGAGTTCCATCCCTGCCAGATCCTGGCGGATGTGATGACCTTCATCGAGCATCGCGGCGCCATTCAAGGCAAGACGGTGGCCTGGATCGGCGACGCCAACAATATGTTCTACACCTGGCTACAGGCGGCTGAAGTGCTGGATTTCACCCTGCATTTCGCCGGGCCCAAGGGCTACGGCGTCGAGAAAAATCGGCCTGGCTACCCTCTGAGCGCGGCGCAGATCGCACATCTGCGCGAGTTCGACGATCCGCGGCAGGCCTGTGAGGGCGCGCATCTCATCACCACAGACGTTTGGACGAGCATGGGCTATGAGGCGGAAAAGCTGGCGCGCGAGCAGGCGTTCAAGGGCTTCATGGTCGATGCCGGGATGATGGCCCGCGCCCAGCCCGATGCGCTGTTCATGCACTGCCTGCCTGCACACCGCGGCGAGGAAGTGTCCGCCGAAGTCATCGACGGGCCGCAGAGCGTGGTGTGGGACGAGGCGGAGAACCGCCTGCACGGCCAGAAGGCGCTGATGGAATTCCTGCTGCTCGGCCGCCTGGATTGACACGTCCCACCTGACCGAGGCTGGGTGGCAGTAACGCCGTCCTAAGTCGCCTTTAAAGCCCGCCTGAGCATAATCTTGCTGCGGGCATCGTCGTCTGGCGATGCGCCGTTCGGGAGTTCAGGCATGGCGCTCACCCAACAAATCCCTCCTGTCAGAAAGATGAGGAATCCGGGCGGCTGTGGCCGCATTTCCAGCATTGGGCGAATTGCGGGCCGTGGCGTTCGCCGCAGTCCGGACAGGTCCAGAGCGCTCCGCGAATCGGCGTGCGCAATTCCTGCAGCAACTGTCTGGCGCGCGGCAGATCGCCGTCGTCCAGCACCCAGACCGCCGGATTGCATTGATCGGGCGGAATCTCCCCGGCGATGCTGGTGAGATGGCGCGAGAACACTTCGGCGCGCATCCCGGCGGTGTTGAGCGCATCGGCCCAGAGTGTGGCGATGACCAGGTTGGGCGCAATGTCCACCCGCTTCATCGCATGACGGCCGAGGTGAGTTCGGCATAGAGCGTGCGATACAGCGCAAGCCGCGCCGGGGTGATGGCTTGCGGGTCGGTGGTGAACACGCAGCCCGGCTCGTCACGGTGGGTGCAGTTCTGAAACCGGCACTGACCGTTGCGCGCGCGGATTTCCGGGAAGCCGTGCTGCAACTGCGATACCGAGAGATGGTGCAGGCCGAAGGACTGGAAGCCCGGCGAATCCATCAAGGCGCTGCCTTCAGGCAAACCGGGCAGGTCGTAGAGCCTGGTTGCCGTCGTCGTGTGTCTGCCTGCGGACAGGGCTTGCGAGATTTCCCGCGTGGACGCCTGCGCCTGCGGCGCCAGCAGATTCGTCAGGCTGGACTTGCCCACGCCCGAGGCGCCCAGCAGCAGCGTGGTCTGGCCACTGAGCAAGGGGGTGAGCGCGGCGAGAGCGGCTTGCGGCGCGGTGCGCACCGAGAGTTCGAGCACCTCGTAGCCCAGATCGCGGTACAGCACCATCTCGGCGCGTGCGGCTTCGGCCTGCGGCAGATCGCATTTGTTCAGCAGCAGCGTGACCGGGATGTCGGCGGCATCGGCGGCGATGAGCGCGCGGCCGATGAGACCGTGCTGGATGCCGGGATAGGTGGCGGTGACCAGCAGCACGCGGTCGAGGTTGGCGGCGAACATCTTGCTGCGCCACTGATCTTCGCGCCACAGCGCATTGCGCCGCGGCAGCACCTGCTCGATGGCCAGCGGAGGATGTCCCGGCGCGAGCACGACCCGATCGCCGCAGACCACCTCAGCGCGTTTGCCGCGCGGCACGCAGGCGAGCACGTCGCCGTTGTCGAGTTGCGCCAGATATTGCCGTCCAAAAGCGCCGACGATGCGCGCCGCAAGACCAGGCGCAGCGACCGAGGCTGCGGACGAGGAGGGCTTCGTGCTGCGCTTGCCCTTGGGACGTTGGGGATTGGGTTGTTCCGGCGCGTCCATGCAGGCGGTTTTCAGCGCGCAGCGCCCTGGGCATGGACCGCGTCGGCCTTGGCGGCGCAGATGAAGTCGTTGCGCGTGACGCCGCCCGCCGAATGAGTATTGAACGCCACGCTGCAGCGGTTGTATTGCACCAGCAGATCGGGGTGATGATCTTCGCGGTGCACCACCCAGGCCAGCGCATTGACGAAGGCCAGGGTCTGGTAGTAGTTGCCGAAGGTGTAGGTCTTGCGGATGCTGCCGTTGTCAAAAGTCCAGCCGCTCAGCAGCGCGAGATAGGGCGCCATCGCGGCAGCGTCGAGCCGGTGCGAGGGGCCGAGTTCCTGGCAGTGATCGCCCAGCAAGTCGTTGAGAGTCATGGCTGTTTCCTTCATGCGGTCGCCGTGGCGGTGGGTTGCGCTGCCTGGACAGGCGGCAAGGCGCCGAGCCGTTCAAGCCGCTGCAGCGCCGGCGGGTGGCTGTAGTAGAAGCGCACATAGACCGGGTCGGGAGTCAGCGTGCTGGCATTGTCGCGGTACAGGGTGACGAGGGCTTCGCCCAGGGCGCGGGCGTCGCTGTGCTGTGCCGCGTAGGCGTCGGCCTCGAACTCGTGCTTGCGCGAGATGGCCGCACCCAGAGGGCTGAAAAACACGCCGAACACCGGTAGCGCCAGGCTGAACAGAATCAGCGCGAGCGCATGGTTGGGGGCGAACAGATTGGGCATGACCCCCAGGCCGACATAGAACCACACCTGGTTCGACAGCCAGCCCAGCAGCGCAAAGCCCGCCAGACTGACGCCGAACATCATCCCCATGCGCTTGAGAATGTGACGGCGCTTGTAGTGCCCGACCTCGTGCGCGAGCACGCCTTCGATCTGCGCCGGGGTGAGCTGGTTCAGCAGGGTATCGAACAACACCACGCGCCGTGCCGCGCCCATGCCGGTGAAGTAGGCGTTGGCATGCGCGCTGCGGCGCGAGCCATCCATGACGTACAGGCCGGACAGCGCAAAGTCACAGCGCTGCATGAGCGCCTGCGCGCGGGTTTTCACCTCGCCGTCGGGCAGCGGCTGGAACTTGTTGAACAGCGGGGCGATGACCAGCGGATACACCCCCATCATCAGCAGGCTGAACGCCGTGAGCCCGGCCCAGGCCCACAGCCACCACCAACCGCCGGCGACCTGCATGATCCAGAGCACGAGCAAGGCCAGCGGCAACATCAGCACGGCGCCGACCAGGGTGTTCTTCAGCAGGTCCAGCGCATAGGAGCGCGGCGTCTGGCGGTTGAAGCCGAAGCGCGCTTCCAGGCCGAAGGTGCGCGCGACATCCCAGGGCAGATCGAGCAGCGATCCGATCACGGCGAAGGCGATCAGCAGCGCCAGTTGCCCGCCCAAAGCGGTGCCGAAAGTGGCGCTGACCCAGCCATTGAGCCCTTGCAGCCCGCCTTCGAGCGTCCACACCAGCACGATCAGGGCCGAGAACAAGGTGGTCCACAAACCGAAGCGCAGCTTGGCCACGGTGTAATCGGCGGCCTTCTGGTGGGCTTGCAGCGAAATGCTGTTGCGGAATGGCGCGGGCACGGCATCGCGGTGCGCCAGCACATGGCGCTGCTGGCGCTGGGCCAGCCAGAGCTTGAGCGCCGTGCCGCCGATCAGCGCGGCGGCGAACAGCGCGCTCCAGGCGAGGGAGAAATGTTGCGGGCTCATGCGAAAATCCTTGTCAACCTTGAATTTGCCGAGATTATCCCACCCGGCCTGTTCCTGCGATCAGCCGCCGCCATTTCCCTACTTGAATGCCTTCCATGTCCGATTCCGCCACGCCTGCCGCTTCCATCCTCGCCCGTCACGACGACAACCTCATCTGGGTCGACATGGAAATGACCGGGCTGAATCCCGACACCGATCGCATCATCGAAGTCGCCGTGGTCGTCACCGACCCGCAGCTCAGCGTGCGCGTGGAAGGCCCGGTGCTGGCCATCCATCAGAGCGATGCGGTGCTGGCCGGCATGGACGCCTGGAACCAGAACACCCACGGCAAATCCGGCCTGACCGAGCGGGTGCGCGCCAGCACGGTGGACGAAGCGCAGGCCAGCCGTGAGATCATCGCCTTCCTCAAGCAATACGTGCCCGCTGGCAAGTCGCCCATGTGCGGCAACACCATCTGCCAGGACCGCCGCTTCATGGCCCGCGGCATGCCCGAGCTGGAGGCCTATTTTCACTACCGCAATCTCGACGTCAGCACCCTCAAGGAACTGGCGCGGCGCTGGCGTCCCGAACTGGTGAGCGCGTTCAAGAAGCAGCAGGCGCACACCGCGCTGGCCGACATCCAGGAATCCATCGACGAACTGCTTCACTACCGCGAGCACTTCCTGCGCGTGCCGGTGGCCGGGATGGATCCGGAAGTGGCGGGTTGATCAAACCGCTTGCTTTTGCAGCAGGCGCACGTGTATCGGGCGAGTGAAGGATGCACCGTCGGCGCCGCAATATGGATCGAAGGCAGCCTTGACGCGCAGCCGCAAATCGTCGGTGATCTGATGATCGGCGAAGCTGGGGTAGAGCATGCGCTGCTCGAAGGATTCCCAGTCGGCGAAGTGTGCGGGCATGTCGAAACGCCGCTCGGCGGTCTGCTGCCATTGCCCGGTGAGCAGGGCCTGGTCGAGCGCCGCCTGCGCCGCGGCGCGTGCCGGACCTTCGTCGTTGTAGAGCTTGACGATGTCGTTGAGCGCGCCGGCATACACCGGCTCCGAGACGTAGAGCCAGCCGCCCGGCCGCAGCACGCGCCAGGTTTCCGCCAGCGCGGTTTGCATGGCATCCAGCGGGATGTGGTGCAGCGACTTGAGCATGAGCGCCAGATCGAATTGGCCAGCCTCTGACGGAATGGCCGTGGCACTCTCCTGCATGAAGCGCAGCCGTGGCTTAAGAGACTCTGGAAGCCGCGCCAGGTTTTTGGCATGCTGGACCGCATCGACCTCCAGCGCCAGCGCTTCGCAGCCCGGGCAGCGCTCCAGCAGCTCGGTGAGCAAGCGGGCGCTGCCGCAGCCCAGTTCGATGATCTTCAGGCCGTTGCCAAGCGGGACCAGTTCGGCCAGGACGTCGAGTTCGTTGTGGATCATGGCTTCGCCCTGTTCTTTGGAAGGCGGGATTTTAGGGACGAGATGTGATTTCTGAAGGAGGCGTCGGCGCACTCAGGCGGTGAAATCTTCTTCGTAGAACTCCAACTCGCCGCGCGTCCCTTGAGTGCGCGCCGATTCGAGCTTGCGCAGATCCACCCGGCGGATCTTGCCCGAAATGGTCTTGGGCAGGTCGAAGAACTCGATGCGGCGGATGCGTTTGAACGGCGCGGCGCGCTCGCGCACGAAGGCGAGGATGTCGCGGGCGAGTTCGGCGCTCGGGGTGTAGCCGACGCGGCAGGAGACGAAGGCCTTGGGGATGGTCAGGCGCAGCGGGTCGGGGCAGGGAACGACGGCGGCCTCGGCCACGGCCGGATGCTCGATCAGCAGGCTCTCCAGTTCGAACGGGCTGATGCGGTAGTCGGATGACTTGAACACATCGTCGGTGCGGCCGACGAAGGTGTAGTAGCCGTCGGCGTCGCGCTGCGCGACGTCGCCGGTGTGGTAGAGACCGTCGTGCAGCGCCTGCGCGGTCTTTTCAAAGTCGCCGGCGTATTCGACCAACAGTCCGGTAGGACGCGGATCGGTTTCGACGCAGACCTCGCCTTCTGCCGGGGGCCCCCAGGGCCGTGCTTCGCCCGGCCCGGCGTTTCCTTGCGCTGGGTTGCCGTCGATGTCGACCAGGCGGATGCGGTAGCCTGGCGTCGGCCGGCCCATGGCTCCGGGCTTGACCGGCTGCCCCGGCGAGTTGCCGATCAGCGCGCAGGTTTCGGTCTGGCCGTAGCCGTCGCGGATGGTGATTCCCCAGGCGGCGCGCACCCGCTCGATGACCTCGGGGTTGAGCGGCTCTCCCGCGCCGACGAGTTCGCGCAGCTTCACCGGGTAGCTCTTCAGATCTTCCTGGATGAGCATGCGCCACACCGTCGGCGGAGCGCACAGCGTGGTCACGCCGCAGCGCGCCAGGGTCTGCAGCGTGGCAGCCGCATTGAAACGGCTCTGGTTGAAGGCAAAGATGGTCGCGCCGGCGTTCCACGGTGCGAAGAAGCTGCTCCACGCATGCTTGGCCCAGCCTGGCGAACTGATGTTCCAGTGCACATCGCCCGGCTGCAGCCCGATCCAGTACATCGTGGCGAGGGTTCCGACCGGATAGCTCTGGTGGGTGTGCAGCACCAGCTTCGGCTTGGAGGTCGTTCCCGAGGTGAAGTACAGCAGCAGCGGGTCGGCGGCGCGGGTCGACGCGTCGGGCTGGAAGTCGGCGGATGCCGAGTCGGCCCCCGACAGCGCGGTCCAGCCCGCAGGCGCGTCGCCCGCGGTGAAACGCCCCGCGACCTGCGCCCACACCGCAGCGGGCAGTGCGGCGAACTTGGCGGCGTCGGCGGGCAGGCAGACGACATGCCGCACGCCGCCGCGGCCGATGCGGTCTTGCAGGTCGGTTGGCGTGAGCAGGGTGGTGGCGGGAATCATCACCGCGCCGAGCTTGATGCAGGCGAGCATGGCGTCCCACAGTTCAACGCAGTTGGGCAGCATCAGCAGCACGCGGTCGCCCCGGGCCACGCCACTTGCGCGCAGGAAGTTGGCCATGCGCGCCGAGCGCCGCGCCATGTCGGCAAAGCTGTGGCGGCACTCGCTGCCGTCTTCTTCGACGACCCACAGCGCAAGCGCCTCGTTGTCCTGGGCCATCGGGTCGAAATAGTCGAGCGCCCAGTTGAATTGATCGAGCGCCGGCCAGCGGAATTCAGCGTAGGCGCGGTCGTAGTCGGTGCGAAGGCGCAGCAGCAGGTCGCGCGCCTGCACAAAACCGGGATGAGCGGTTTGCATGGAAGTCTCCTGATGTTGATGTCGTTGTGCGACAACTTTAGCCCGTGCCATTCGGTCAGGCCAGCGGGAAAGCACAGAGATCAACCGTCAGGGCGGTGTCAGTTCCATGCGGCTCTTTCGCGCCACGCGCCGTTTTCTCGGAAAAATGAGCCGACATGCCTGGACATGGATCTGTAACAAATAAGCTCTAGATTGTTACGTTTTTGACAGACTGAGGAGTTCATCCATGCGTTTCATGTCCGGTTCCCTACGCTTGCTCGCGCTCTCGGCTGCTGCGGCGCTGTCCCTGACGGCGTGTGGCGGCAGCGACGGCGTCCCGCCGCCGTCCGCTGGCACTTACAGCATCGCCACCCACCTCGGGCAGCCGGTGGTGTTCAAAAACAATACGGGCTTTCAATCGCAGCCCTTTCAGATGACCATCGGTTATGGCAGCGCCGCCTTTCACGATCCGAAGGACGCCGCCAACGTGCTGTTCACCGCTTCCGATCGAGGGCCGAACATCGACTGTGAGGATGTGGGTGATTATCCGATCGACAACAAGGATTTTTGCGGCAATCTCGCAGGCAAGATTTTTCCCGATCCCGGCTTCGACCCGTCGATCTACAAGTTTCAGTTGGGGCAGTCTGGCGGGCAGAATGTCGCCACGCTGCTGGGCACCATTGCGCTCACCGACAAGAATGGCAAGCCGATCACCGGTCTGTCCAACGACCTGCCCGATCGCCCGAAGGATCTGACCAGGGTCGCGGCGACCGACAACTCGGTGGCCAATACCGAGAACGCCTACACCAGCGACCTGCAGCCGCTGCCGTTCAACCAGAACGGTCTCGATACCGAGGCGATGGCGCGGCTGCCCGATGGCAGCTTTTGGTTCGGCGAGGAGTATGCACCCAGCCTGGTGCACGTTTCCGCCTCCGGGCAGGTGCTCGAACGTGTAGTGCCTGCCGATAGCGGCGTGATCAACCCCATCACCGGCCAGAGCATGAGCGTGTGTGATGCGCTGAAAAACGGCACGGCCAACGCCGCCGCAGCAAGCTATTCCGTGAACTGTGCATTGCCGGCCATTCTCGACCTGCGCAGCCTGAATCGCGGCATCGAGAACATCGCCGTGTCGCCGGATGGCAGGACGCTGTATTTCGCGCTGCAGAGCCCGCTGGCCAACCCCTCGAAGGACGCCTACAAGATTTCGCGCAATGTGCGCATGGCCACCGTCTCGCTCAACCCGGACGGCAGCTTCGGCAAGGTGACCGGCGAATATGTCTACGTGCTCGATACGCCCGACACTTTTGCCCCGGACGTCTCGACCAAGCAGAACGATGTCAAGCTCTCCGAGATGAGCGTGACCCCCGCCGGCAAGCTCATCCAGCTCGAACGCATCAGCAAGGACACCAAGCTCTATCAGGTGGACTGGAGCCGGGCGACCAATCTGCTCGGCTCGAAGTGGGACGACCGCGCCACCCAGCCTTCGCTGGAGCAGCAGACCGATCTGGCCGCGGCGGGCGTCGTCCCGCTGAGCAAGACCCTGGTCTACAACACCGCAACGGACAACCCCGCGGCGACCAGCCCAGGCAAGGTCGAGGGACTGGCCTTCCTCGACGCCAGCCACTTCGTGCTGACCACCGACAACGACTTCGGCCTGGTCTCGCCGCAGACGTTCTTCTACGCGGCGAACCAGGCGATCGGGCAGTAAGTCCCGATCCACGGGCCGGGCGCCGACGCCGCGCCCGGCTCTCAGTCCGGCATGGGCTCCAGGCTGCGCGCGCAGGGAATCTGGGTGATGTCCAGCCAGCGCTGTCCCGCGGGCGGCAGCTTCGCGCCGCTGAGCGCGCCGCCCCACAGGCAGCCGCTGTCCAGGCACAGCGCGTTGTGCTCCCAGTGCAGGCCCAGGGTGGACCAGTGGCCGAAGGCGATCGGGGTCTGCGCCGTCTGGCGCTGCGGCAGGGCGAACCAGGGCAGGAGTTCGGCGCTCGCGCCATTGGCGCTGGCCTGCTTGTTGTGAAAGTCCAGCCGCCCCGCGTGCGGGCCTGCGGCCTGGAGAAAGCGGGCGCGGGTGAGGGTGTTGATCACGATGCGCAGACGGTCGAATCCGGTCAGGCTCTCGCTCCACTCGTCGGGCAGGTTGCCGAACATGACGCGCAGGAAATCGACGTAATCGGGCGCGCGCAGGCGACGCTCCACCTCGGCAGCGAGTTGCAGGGTTTTGTCCGCGGTCCACTGCGGCAGCACCCCGGCGTGCACCAGCAGCCATCCTTGCTCCATCAGCGCGAGCGGTCGGTGGCGCACCCAGTCGATCAGCGCTTGACGCCGCGGCGACTGGAGGATGTCGTCGAGCGTGTCGCTGCGGTGCGCCTTGCGCACGCCATGCGCCACTGCGAGCAGGTGCAGGTCATGGTTGCCCAGCAGGCATTGCGCGCTGTCGCCCAGCGCCATCAGCCGCTCGATGCTGGCCAGCGACTGCGCGCCGCGGTTGACCAGATCGCCCAGCACGATGAGACGGTCGTGCGCCGGATCGAAGCGCAGCGCGTCGAGCAGGGCTTCGAGAGCGTCGGCGCAGCCTTGCACATCGCCGATCAGGTAGGTTGCCAAGGCCTCTCCCTAGAATGCGTGAGTTACCCAACACATCATCGTAACGAGGCAAGTGGATGCTTGCGTGTCAACCCCTACCGGAGCCCTGCATGGCGCAGCTCGATCCCACGATTTTCAAGGCCTACGACATCCGCGGCATTGTCGGCAACACGCTGACCGAAGACGCCTGCCGTCTCATCGGCCAGGCTTTCGCCACGCTGGCGCGGCGCAATGGCGAGACGGCGGTGAACCTCAGCCGAGATGGACGTCTGTCCGGCCCGGCGCTGGCGCAGGCGCTGATCGAGGGCCTGCGCGCCGGGGGCGTGGACGTGATCGACCTGGGCATGAACGCGACGCCCATGCTGTATTACGCCTGCGCCACCACGCCGGTGGTCAGCGGCATCCAGATCACCGGCAGCCACAATCCCCCCGAGTACAACGGCCTGAAGATGGTGCTCGGCGGCAATGCCCTGTTCGGCGAGCAGATCCAGGCGCTGCGCGAGTTGACGCTGAGCGAAGACTTCGCCACGGGCACGGGCACGGTGCGCCAGGTCAGCATCGTGGACGACTACATCGGCCGCATCAAGGGCGACATCAAGCTGGAGCGGCCGATGAAGGTCGTGGTCGATGGCGGCAACGGCGTGTCGGGCGCATTTGCTCCGCAACTTCTGCGCAGCCTGGGCTGCACTGTGGTGGAACTGTTCTGCGAGGTGGATGGCACCTTCCCCAGTCATCACCCCGACCCGGCCGATCCGCACAATCTCGAAGACCTCATTCGCACCGTGCGCGAGACCGGCGCCGAACTCGGTCTGGCTTTCGATGGCGACGGCGACCGCCTCGGCGTGGTCACGCCCAGCGGCGCCATCATCTGGCCCGACCGGCAGCTCATGCTCTATGCCGCCGAGGTGCTGGAGCGCAACCCCGGCGCGCCCATTCTGTTCGACGTCAAATGCACCGCGCAACTGCCGGCCTGGGTGCGTCGGCATGGCGGCGAGCCGGTGATGGGGCGCACCGGGCATTCGCTGGTCAAGGCCAGGATGAAAGAGATCGACGCCCCGCTGGCCGGCGAGATGAGCGGCCACATCTTTTTCAAGGATCGCTGGTACGGCTTCGACGACGCCCAGTACGGCGCCGCGCGGCTGCTCGAAATCCTGTCGCGCGCGGATGACCCCGGCGCCGTGCTCGAAGCGCTGCCCGATTCGGTGTCCACGCCCGAACTCAAGCTCGACATGCCCGAGGGCGTCAACTTCACGCTGTGCGAGCGTCTGCAGCGCGAAGGCCGATTCCCGGGCGCTTCGCAGATCAGCACCATCGACGGCGTGCGTGCCGACTATGCCGACGGCTTCGGCCTGGCGCGACCCTCCAACACCACGCCCTGCGTGGTGCTGCGCTTCGAGGGGGTTGATGCCGCCGCGCTGGAGCGGGTGCAGGCCGAGTTCCGCGCGGCCCTGCTGGCGCTGGACCCGGCGCTGAAGCTGCCGTTCTGATCGGGCCTTTCGCATCTTGCGCGTCCTGATCGTCAAGACCAGCTCGATGGGCGATGTGGTGCATGCCCTGCCGGTGGTGCACGACATTCTGACCGCGCATCCCGGGGCGCAGATCGACTGGCTGGTCGAAGAGGCCTACGCCGACATCGTGCGCGCCCATCCCGGCGTGCGGCGCGTCATTCCGCTGTCGCTGAGGCGCTGGCGCAGGCAGTTCTGGCGTGCCGACATCCGGCAGGAGTGGATCGAGTGGAAGGCCGATCTGCGCGCCGAGACTTATGACGCCGTGATCGATCTGCAGGGGCTGGTGAAAAGCGCCCTCATCGCCCGGCTTGCACGCGGGCAGCTCTATGGGCTGTCGTGGGGCAGTGCGCGTGAGGCATTCGCACCTTTGTTCTACACCCATCGACAGAAGACCGCGCTGCATCGCACCGAAGCCGCCGTGCCGCGCTACCGGGCGCTGGTCGCTTGGGCGCTGGGCCACGAGCCGCAGGGCAAGCCGCAGTATGGTCTGAGCCTTCAGGCTCCGCGTCCCGCCTGGCTGAAGGGCGATTTGCCGTATGCCCTGCTGCTGAGCGCCACGGCCAAGGAGCGCAAGCTGTGGGAAGAGGCGCGCTGGATCGCCCTTGGGCGAGCCCTTGCCGCGCAGGGCTTGATCGGCGTGTTCGCCTGGGGCAATGAGGCCGAGCGCGCGCGCGCCGTGCGGCTGGCCGATGCGGTCAATTCCGCTTTGTCGACCAGCGACATGACGCGCGCCTGTGTGGCCCCCGCCGCGTTCGATCTGGCACAGTGGATGCGCGTGTTGCGCGCGGCCCAGGCGGTGGTCGGTGTCGATACCGGGCTGCTCTACCTCGCCGCTGCCGTGGGAACCCCCGCGGTGGCCCTCTACACCGGCTCGTCGCCGCACAGCGTGGACTTCGAGTCGGCCGGGCCGTGGCGCAGCCTGGGCGACTCCGGCCAGCAGCCTGCGGTGGCCGAGGTCTTGCAGGCGATGCGCGAGGTGCTGGCAACGGCTGCGGATAGCCCTTCCTCGGCATGAAACTGGCCTTGCCGGTATACGGCCTGCTCTGGCGGCTGGCCCTGCCCTTCGCGCTGCTGCGGCTGTGGTGGCGAGGCCGCGCCGAGCCGCTGTACCGCCAGCATTGGGGGGAGCGGCTGGGCTGGTTTGGACGCACGTCGGTCGCGGACGCGGTGGCGGCAAATGGGCCTCTGATCTGGGTGCATGCGGTCTCGCTGGGCGAAACCCGCGCGGCGGCGGCGCTGATCGAGGCGCTGCGCGAGCGCATTCCGCACATGCGACTTCTGCTCACGCACATGACGGCGACAGGCCGCGCCGCCGGAGCGGGTCTGCTGCAGTCCGGCGATGTGCAAGTCTGGCTGCCGTATGACCTGCCGGGGCCGATGCGCCGTTTTCTGCGCCGGTTTCAGCCGCGTGCAGCGGTGTTGATGGAAACCGAAGTGTGGCCGAATCTGGCCGAGCAATGCCGCCGCGCCGGGGTGCCGGTGCTGCTGGCCAACGCGCGACTGAGCGCGCGCAGCGCGAGCCGCTGGCAGCGTTGGCCGTCTTTGGCGCGCGTGGCCTGGGGAGGCTTGTTCGCCGCGGCGCAAACGCCTGAAGACGCGCAGCGCATTCAGGCGTTGGGTGCGGCGCAGGTGCAGAGTCTGGGCAATCTGAAGTTCGACATGCGCCCCGACCCTGCGCTGCTGCAGCGCGGCGCGCAGTGGAAGTCGGCTGCTGCGCGCCCGGTGCTGTTGCTGGCGTCCACACGCGAGCAGGGCGGGAAAAGCGAGGAGGCGCTGCTGCTGGCTGCGCTGCCAGCCAAGCTGGCGCAGCGCGCGCTGCTGGTGTGGGTGCCGCGTCATCCGCAGCGCTTCGATGCGGTCGCGCAACTCCTGGCGGATCGGGGGTATGCGGTGCAGCGCCGCAGCGCCACAGCGCCGACGCAGAATACCGCCGTCTGGCTGGGCGACTCGCTGGGTGAGATGGCGGCTTACTACGCCATGTCTGACGCGGCGTTCATCGGCGGCAGCCTGCTGCCCTTGGGCGGGCAGAATCTGATCGAAGCCTGCGCCTGCGGCTGTCCGGTGGTGCTGGGGCCATCGCAGTTCAACTTCGCGTCAGCGGCGCAGGCGGCGCTCGAAGCAGGCGCTGCGGTCCAGGCTACCGATGCGTCTGAGGTGTGGGCGGCTTTTGCCCGTTGGCTCGACGATTCGGCTGCGCGTCAACGCGCGGGGCAAAACGCCTTCGCTTTCGCAGCGGCGCATCAGGGTTCGGCGCAGCGGCAGGCGGATTGGATCGTGGAGATCGCGGGGGATGCGCTTCGGCAGCGCCCGGACGCGGGTCAGTAAATCCGCGGGTCAGTAAATCGGTACCGACGGGTCGATCTCGCGCGACCAGGCGGTCATGCCGCCGTTGAGGTTGTACAGCTCGCCAAAGCCGTTCTGCTCCAGAAAGCGGGCGATCATCATGCTGCGGTTGCCGCTGCGGCAGATCACCACCAGCGGTTTGCCTGGGTCGAGCTCGTTCTGCCGCAGGGGCACGATGCTCATGGGGATGTGTATGACGGGGCAATGCGGATGCTTGATCGCCGCCATCTGGAATTCCCAGGGCTCGCGCACATCGAGGAATTGCCATTCGGTGATCGGCGCGGTGGCGGCCTCGATCTTGTCGGCCAGTTCGCGCACGCTGAGTTGCTTGATCATCAGGGAGTCCTTTTTCGGATTCAGAATTGGAAGCGCGAGGGCTCGGGGAAGTGCTCCAGCCGCGCGGCCACGGTGTCGAACAGATCGCGGGTGAGGAAGTCAGCGGCCGTGGCGCGGGTGACGATCTGCGCCCGCATCACCGGCTCGTCGCCGACGATGGCCGCCAGACGTCCGCCCGGCTTGAGGCGCTGCAGCAGGTCTTGCGGAATCTGCGCCACCGAGCCGGAGAGCACGATCACGTCGAATTCAGCGCTTTTGGTGTAGTGCGCGCCATCGGCCTGTTCGACGGTGACGTTGCTCATGCCCGCGCGCTGCAGATTGGCGCGCGCCATCGCCACCAGTTCTTCGTGAATGTCCAGGGTTTGCACCGCGGCGGCGCGGTGGCCGAGCAGGGCGGCCATGAAGCCGCTGCCCGCGCCCACTTCGAGCACCCACTCATCCTTGCGCACGGCGAGTTCCTGCAGGATGCGCGCCTCGACCTTGGGCGCCAGCATGTTTTGCCCGCAGGGCAGGGGAATTTCCAGATCCATGAAGGCCAGGCCGCGATAGGCCGCGGGGACGAAGTCTTCGCGGCGCACGCTGCCCAGTAGTTCGAGAATGCCGGCATCCAGCACATTCCAGGGACGGATTTGCTGCTCGATCATGTTGAAACGGGCTTGCTCGAGGTTCATCGTTTCTCCGCTGCAGGGTCAAGGAGCAAAGAGTTTAATTTGTCATGCAAAGCCGAGGCGCGCGTGGCATCTCGTTCGAGCAAATTTCGCCTCCGCCGCCTCATTGTCATGGGCTAATGGCGCCATATACAAATACAATTAACAATATATTGCAATTGGTATAAATTATTGATAAGACGTTCAGCCCGGATATAGACATGTCGTATGCCTCCACCCTCGATCAGCGCACCGCGCAGGCCGCTCACATCGCCCTGAGCGGCGCACGGGGCGGACGCGGGCTGTGGCGTACATTGCCCTTCATCGGCCCGGCCGTGGTGGCTTCGGTCGCGTATGTCGATCCGGGCAACTTCGCCACCAATATCCAGGCTGGCGCCCAGCACGGCTACACGCTGTTGTGGGTGGTGCTTTGGGCCAATCTGGCGGCTATTCTGGTGCAGGGGCTTTCGGCCAAGCTCGGCATTGCCACCGGGCGCAATCTGCCCGAGCTGATTCGCGAGCGTTTTCCGCGCAAGCTGGTGTGGTTTTACTGGGTGCAGGCGGAGATCGTGGCGATGATGACCGATTTGGCCGAGTTTCTCGGCGCGGCGCTGGCCTTGCATCTGCTGTTCGGTCTGCCGATGGGGGTGGCGGTGCTGGCGGCGTTTGTCGTGGTCATGGGCATTCTGACGCTGGAGCGCAGGGGGTTTCGTCCGCTGGAACTGGTGGTGGCGGCGTTGGTCGGCGTCATAGCGCTGGGCTATGGCTTGCAGCTCGTGTTGAGCCGGCCCGCCTTGCTGCCCATCTTCGAGGGCATGCTCACGCCGGGTTTCGGCGGCAGTGCCGATGCGGTGTATCTGGCCGTGGGCATACTGGGGGCGACCGTGATGCCGCATGTCATCTATCTGCATTCCAGCCTGACGCAGCGGCGCATTCAGGTGCCGCCCGAGCGCCGGGCGCTGCTGATGCGCTTTGCCTGGAAGGACGTGGTGTTGGCGATGGGGCTGGCCGGCCTGATCAATATGGCCATGCTGGCGGTGGCCGCCGCCACCTTTCACCAGCAGGGCCGTGCGGCCGGCGATCTGAGCGAGGCCTATCGCACCCTCATGCCGATGCTGGGCGCGGGGGCGGCCACGGCGTTCGCCCTGGCGCTGCTGGCCAGCGGTATTTCCAGCAGTGTGGTGGGCACGATGGCGGGGCAGGTGGTGATGCAGGGACTGGTGGGTTTCACCGTGCCGCTGTGGGTGCGCCGCCTCGTCACCAGCCTGCCGGCGGTGATCGTGGTGATGCTCGGTGTCGATCCGACGAGCACGCTGGTGTTTTCGCAGGTGGTGCTGTCGTTCGGCATTCCCTTCGCTCTGGTGCCCTTGCTGCTTTTCACTTCCAACCGGGGCTTGATGGGCGAACTGGTCAATCGGCCGGCCGTGCGCTGGGTCGGCTGGGCGGTGACGGCGCTGATCATTGCGCTCAATGCCTTGCTGTTGTGGAAGCTGGTTTGACGCCGACACCGGATCAGCGAGAGTGTGAGCGGATGTAAATACGATTGAATTACAAATAAAAATATATAGCATTTGCGGCATGAGCCTTCGCTACCGCGCGGGCAGATGAAAGGCCGGTGCCATGTCCGCAAGTTCCACCCTGCCGCCAGCCGGGCCGCCCGCGCTGTCCCGGCTGGGCATTTTTCTGGCCGTGCTTGGCCCGGGGCTGGTGGTCATGCTCGCCGACACCGACGTCGGCAGCGTGATCACCGCGGCGCAGAGCGGGGCGCAGTGGGGCTATCAACTGCTCAGCCTGCAGCTCGTGCTCATTCCCATTCTGTATGTGGTGCAGGAGCTCACGGTGAGGCTGGGCATTTTCACCGGCAAGGGGCATGGCGAGCTCATCCGCGAAACCTTCGGCGCGCGCTGGGCCTGGGTGTCGGTGGCGGGCCTGGCGGTGGCTTCGGTCGGGGCCATCATCACCGAGTTTTCCGGGGTGGCGGGAGTCGGCGCGCTGTTCGGCGTGCCGCGCGGCTGGAGTCTCGGTCTCGCTGCGGTCTTTCTGCTGGCGGTGGTGTGGACGGGGTCTTACCGCCGGGTGGAGCGCGTGGCGATTGCGCTGGGGTTGTTCGAACTGGTGTTCGTCTGGGTGGCGTTTCGCGCCCCGATCGACGGCGCTCAGGTGTTGCAGGGACTGGGCCAGGTGCCGGTGCAGCATCCGGCGTACTGGTATCTGGTGGCGGCCAATATCGGCGCGGTCATCATGCCGTGGATGGTGTTCTATCAACAATCCGTCGTGGCCGACAAGGGGATCAGGCCGCAGCAGTATGCCGCCGCCCGCTGGGATACGGCCGTGGGCGCGGTGCTTACCCAGCTCATCATGGCGGCGGTGTTGATGGTCACGGCGGCCGTGCTGTGGGCCGGACATCGCAACGCGCCGCTCGATACCGTGGGGCAGATCGCGCAGGCACTCATCCCGACCCTGGGCGAAACGCTGGGGCGCACCGTATTCGGCCTGGGCATCCTGGGCGCGGCCATGGTGGCGGCCATCGTCGTGGCGCTGGCTGCCGCCTGGGGGTTTGGCGAAGTCACCGGCTACAAACATTCGCTGGAACTGCATCCGACGCAGGCGCCGTGGTTCTACACCGTGTTCAGCGCGGGGGTGATCGGCGGGGCGCTGGTGGTGGCTTTCGTCCCCGATCTGGTGGCGCTGTCCATCGGGGTGGAGGTGATGAACGCCTTGATGCTGCCGCTGGTGCTGGGTTTTCTGGTGGCGCTGGCCACCAAGGCGCTGCCGAACGCGCATCGGCTGCGTGGGGCTTATTTCTGGGTGGTCCTTGGCGTGGTCGTGCTGACCGCCGGTTTAGGGGTGTATGGGGGCTTGAGCAGCCTGGGTTGACGCAAAGTTTGCGGATAATCGCAAGCTTTTGTCACAAGGCTCAGCATGGACGCGCATTCCGCCTTCGTCGTGGTGATTCTCGGCCTGGTCGAGGGCATCACCGAATTTCTGCCGATTTCCTCCACCGGCCACCTCATTCTCGCCGCGAGCCTGCTCGGCTGGGTGAGCGACAAGGCCAAGGTGTTCGAGATCGCGATTCAAAGCGGCGCCATACTGGCGGTGATGTGGCATTACCGCGTGCGCATCGGCCAAGTGCTCACCGGGCTGGCCGCCGCCGAGCCCGCGCGGCGCGACATGGCCTGGCGCTTTGCCATCAACGTGCTCATCGGCTTCGTTCCGGCGGCGATTCTGGGCTTGCTGTTTGCCAGCGGCATCAAGCGCTGGTTGTTCGCCCCCGTGCCGGTGGCGCTGGCCTTCATTGCGGGCGCGCTGGTGATTTTCTGGGCGGAAGCCTGGCAGAAGCGATCCTCTCAACATGTGCGCGTCCACCATGTGGACGACATGCGCGCGGTCGATGCGCTGAAGGTCGGCATCGCGCAGGCGTTTGCGCTCATTCCCGGCACCAGCCGTTCGGGCGCCTCGATCATCGGCGGCATGCTGTTCGGCCTCAGCCGGGCTGCCGCCACCGAGTTCTCCTTTTTCCTCGCCATTCCCACCCTGCTGGCTGCCACCGTGTACGACCTCTACAAACACCGCGCGCTGCTCAGCCTGAGCGACGTACCCACCTTCGGCCTGGGCATGGCGGTGGCGTTCGTCTCTGCGCTGATCGTGGTGCGCTGGCTGCTGCGCTATGTTGGCGGGCACAGCTTCGTGCCCTTCGCCTGGTATCGGCTGGTGTTCGGCGCGCTGGTGCTGGTCACGGCCTGGGGCGGCTGGGTGAACTGGTCGGGCTGAGCACGACTTACTTTGCGGTGAACATCAGATCCCACACGCCGTGGCCGAGCTTGAGGCCGCGGCGCTCGAACTTGCTCGCCGGGCGCCAGACGGGGCGCGGGGCGTAGTCGGTGGCCGTGTTCGTCAGCCCGGGCTCGGCGCGCAGGACTTCGAGCATGTGCTCGGCGTAGGGCTGCCAGTCGGTCGCGCAGTGCAGATAGCCGCCGGGGTGCAGTCGGCTGACGGCCAGGCGGACGAATTCAGGCTGGATCAGGCGGCGCTTGTGGTGCCGCTTTTTCGGCCACGGATCGGGAAAGTAGATGTGCATTCCGTCGAGGCTGTGCGGCGCGATCATGTACCGCAGCACCTGCACCGCGTCATGCTGCACGATGCGCAGATTGGTCAGCTTCGCGGCGTCGATGCGTTGCAGCAGCGCGCCCACACCGGGCGGGTGCACTTCCACGCCGATGAAGTCGGTCTCGGGGCGTGATGCGGCGATCTGCGCCGTGGCGTCGCCCATGCCGAAGCCGATCTCCAGCACCCGCGGCGCGACGCGGCCGAACACGGCTGACCAGTCGGTGAGGGCGTCGGCATAAGGCACGATCCAGCGTGGCCCCAGTTCCGCCAGCGCGCGAGTCTGCGCCTGCGTGGTGCGCCCGGCGCGCAGCACGAAGCTGCGGATGCCGCGGCGCCGGGGCGCGTCGTCGGCGTCGGTTTCACAAGCGTGGTCGGGCGTCATGACGAAAACCGGCGTAAACGAAAAAAAGGGCAGAGGCGGGAAAAGGCGTCATCAAATGGAAAGACGAATACTGCGATCCAGCAGCCTGCCAGATCGGCGAGGCCGAAAGTCTACTGCGGTCATTTCCGGCCACAGGGTTGTCGCTGAGCACGCGCGGAGGTCATGTCACCTGGCTGCGGCAGCCACTCTTTCAAAGGGTATCGGCCATGGGTCGGATAATCTTCGGACACTGTGATCTGCAAACCGCCATGTCCCATCGACGCTGGACGCTGACCAACCGGATCGGTCTTTACGCCGCCGTGGTGCTGCTGCTTTCGCTGGGGGCCATCGGCGTCACGCTTTGGGCGTCGTGGAATCTGCAGGGCGGCGCCGCTGCGGTCAACGAGGCGGGTCGTCTGCGGATGCTGACTTACCGCATGACCCTGATGGCCGAGCGCGGCGATATCGCCGCCGTGGCGCAGAGTGCGGCGCAGATGCAGGCCAGCCTCGATCTGCTGCGCCGCGGCGACCCGTCGCGCCCGCTGTTCGTGCCCTGGAATGACGCGGTCAAGCAGCGCTACGACGCCGTGCTGGCGCAATGGCGCGCATTGCAACCGCGCTGGCTGCATGCGGCGGCGGACCAACGGGTTTCGCCGCCGGTTGCCGCGCACTTCGTCGCCACCATCGACGCATTCGTCACCTCGATCGAAAAGCGGCTGGATTTCTGGACCTCGCTGCTGTACACCCTGCAGTTCGCCATGGCCGCGATGATGGTGCTGGGCGCGCTGCTGCTGTTCTACGCGGCCTACCTGTTCGTGCTCGATCCGGTGCGGCGGCTCTCGCTTGGGGTCGAGGCGATCGAGGCCGGGAACTACAGCGCGCGCGTCGATATTGCGACCAACGACGAATTCGGCGACCTGGCCCAGGCCTTCAATGGCATGGCGGCGCAACTCGGGGGCGTGCATGCCGAGCTGGAGCAGCGCGTGCGGCAAAAGACGGCGGCGCTGAGCGCCGAACAACAGCGACTCGCGGCGCTGTATGAGGTCAGTGCGCTGGTGTCGAAGGCGCAGAGCCTGGACGAGCTGTCGCAGTCTTTCGTGCAGGTCGTGCGGCGCATCGCCGGAGCGGATGCCGCGGCCCTGCGCTGGACCGACGAATCGGCGCGCCGCTACCTGCTGCTGGCCTCCGATGGTCTGCCCGCGGCGCTGGCCGAGGAGGAACAGTGTCTGATGTCCGACACCTGCTTCTGCGGGCAGGCGCAGCATCACGACGGCCCGAAGGTCGTGCAGCTTCACCGGCGTCAGCCCGAGGGTCTGACGCCGGCAGGTCATGCGGCTTGCGAGCGTCTGGGCTATGCCACGCTGTTGAGCATACCCGTGCGGGTGCAGCAGCGGCTGCTCGGCGAGATCGATCTGTTCTTCCACACCGAGCAAACCCCCGATGACGCGCAGCATGCCCTGCTCGACACCCTCGCCGGTCATCTGGCCGCGGCGATGGAAAGCCTGCGCAGCGCCGCGCTGGAGCGTGAGGCCGCGGTATCGCGGGAGCGGGCCTTTCTCGCCCGCGAGCTGCACGATTCCATCGCGCAATCGCTGGCCTTCATGAAAATCCAGCTCCAACTGTTGCGCACTGCGCTGCAGGCGGGCAAGGTCGAGAAAATCGAACAGATCGTGGGTGAGCTCGATGTGGGCATGAAGGAAAGCCTGGCCGATGTGCGCGAGCTGCTGCTGCATTTCCGTACCCGCACGCAGGAGCAGGACATCGAGCCCGCGCTGCGCAGCACGGTGCAGAAGTTCGAGCTGCAGAGCGGGCTGCCCGTCGATCTGGTGTTTCACGGGCATGGACAGCCGCTCGACCCCGACGTGCAGATCCAGGTGCTGCACATCGTGCAGGAGGCGCTGTCCAACATCCGCAAACATGCCAGGGCCACGCAGGCTCGCCTGGTGGTGGACAGCCTGCCGCGCTGGCGCTTTGTCGTCTCGGACGATGGTCGTGGCTATGATGCTTCGGTAATGGCCCAGGATGGACAGGCTCATGTGGGTCAGCAGATCATGCGAGAACGCGCCGCCGCCATCGGCGGTCAACTGAGCATCGACGCCCGTCCGGACTACGGCGTGCGCGTCACCCTGGAACTGCCGGAATTCCCGGCAGCGTCCGGGCGCGCCACACCGATCACCGAGACCGCCCCGCATGCCACCTGACATCCGCATTCTGCTGGTCGACGACCATGCCCTGTTTCGCCGCGGCCTGGTGGCCTTGCTCGGCGAAGAGCCTGCCATGCAGGTTGTCGGCCAGGCGGGCGATGCGGGCGAAGCCATCCGGCTGGCCGCGCAGTTGCAGCCCGACATTGTTCTGCTCGACAACCACCTGCCGGGCGTGCGCGGCGTCGACGCCGTGGAAAGCCTGCGGCAGGCATCCCCGGCAAGCCGCGTGCTGATGCTGACTGTCAGCGAGGAGGCGGCCGACCTGGGCGCGGCGCTGCGCGCCGGAGCGAGCGGTTATCTGCTCAAGACCTGCGAGGCTGACGAATTGATTGGAAGCATCCGGCGCGCGCGGCGCGGCGAAGTCGTCATCGGCCCCGACATGGCCGCGAAACTGGCGCAAGCCTTCATCGTTCCGGAGTTGGCGGTTGGTCTCGCGAAAGAACAACCTCCGGTGGGCGCGGAGACGGAGAAATCGCCGCTCAGCCCGCGCGAGCGCCAGATCGCTGCCGCCATCGCCCGCGGCGCAAGCAACAAGGTCATCGCACGCGAACTCGACATCGCCGAAACCACGGTGAAGGTGCATGTGCAGAGTATCTTGCGCAAGCTCGACCTCGCTTCGCGGGTGCAGATTGCGGTCTATGCCAGCGAACATGGACTGTCGGGCTGATCTCCCTCTTCAGGGCTACACCATGCAAATCGCCGATTTCGCGGATTTCCTGCAAGCTGCCAAGCAACAGCCGCAGCCGCAACGCCTGTACTTTGTCTTTGCCACCATCGAACTGCCGGAAGACGCCAGTCCGGCGCAGCGCACCCGCCATGCGGCGGGCGGTGGCGGCGCGCTCGTTCCCGTCATGGCCGTGGACAAATCGCCGCACGATCTGCCGGACTTCGAGACCCTGGCCGAAGAGTCCAGATACACCGGCACGCCCTGGGACATGGTGTTTGTCACCACACAGACATTACCGAACGATAAGCTGCCCGACGACGCTCAGGTGGAGCAGACCCTGACCGAATTGATCGAGAGCATTCGCCTGGGTCAGATCGACCATTTTTTGACTTTCGACAAAGTCGGACGTATGGTGCGCCTGATCTGAATCCGCTGCACCGGGTATCCCTCGTTCTTTCGGAGTAGTTCGACAGAACAGGGCGTCCGACGCCTGGCTCCGTCTTCGAGTCGATACCGCAAAAGGTCGACGGCTCCTAGAGTCTTGCTTGTCAATCAAGGAGATTCATCATGAGCGCGACTGAGCAGCAACACAAGCGCGACGCCTGGTCGGTGCTGATCGTCAGCACCTGGGCGTTCACGGTGTGTTTCATGGTGTGGATGATGTTTGCCGTCATCGGCATCCCCATCAAGAAAACCCTCGGCCTGAGTGCCACCGAATTCGGCCTGCTCACCGCCATGCCGGTGCTCAGCGGTTCGCTGATCCGCGTGCCGCTGGGCATCTGGACCGACCGCTACGGCGGGCGCATCGTGTTTGCCGCCATCATGGCGGCCACCGTCATCCCCATCTGGATGCTGTCTTATGCCACGCAGTACTGGCAGTACCTGACCATCGGCCTGTTCATCGGACTGGCAGGCGGCTCGTTCTCGGTCGGCACGCCGTATGTGGCGCGCTGGTTCCCGAAGGAACGCCAGGGTCTGGCGATGGGCATTTTCGGCGCGGGCAACTCCGGCGCCGCGGTCAACAAATTCGTCGCCCCGGCCCTGGTCGTGGCTTTCGGCTGGACCATGGTGCCGCATGTGTATGCCGCGGTCATGCTGGGCACGGTGATCCTGTTCTGGGTGTTCAGCCGCCACGACCCCAGCCACGTGGTGCAGGGCCAGACGAGCTTCATCGAGCAGTTGAAGGCGCTGCGCGACCCCGGTGTGCTCAAGTACAGCCAGTACTACAGCATCGTGTTCGGCGGCTATGTCGCGCTGTCGCTGTGGATGGTGCAGTACTACGTCGGCGAATACAAGCTCAGCCTGCCCGTCGCCGCGCTGCTGGCCGCCGCGTTCTCGCTGCCCGGCGGCGTGCTGCGCGCGGTCGGCGGCTGGCTGTCCGACAAATTCGGCGCGCACAGCGTGACCTGGTGGGTGCTGTGGGTGAGCTGGGTGGCGCTGTTCCTGCTGTCCTACCCGCAGACACAGTTCACGGTGCAGACCACGGGCGGCCCGGCGACCTTCCACATCGGTCTGAACGTCTACGCCTTCACCACGCTGATGTTCATCCTCGGCATCGCCTTCGCCTTCGGCAAGGCGAGCGTGTTCAAGTACATCGCCGACGACTATCCGGCCAATATCGGCACGGTCTCGGGCATCGTCGGGCTGGCAGGTGGCATGGGCGGCTTTCTGCTTCCCATCCTGTTCGGCGCGCTGCTCGACCTCACCGGAATTCGCTCTTCGGCCTTCATGTTGATGTATGGCGTGGTCTCGGTGTCGCTGGTGTGGATGTTCTTCACCGAGGTTCGCCGCACCGACGTGTTCAAGTCGGCTTCGCTATCGCCCAACCCCAAAGCATCTGGAGGCGGCCTGTCGCAAGGCCAGCCCGCCGCTGCCGATCGTCATTGACACCCCAGGAGAAACGATATGTCCAGTCATGTCATCCAACATTGGAACCCGGAAGACCCGGCGTTCTGGAAAAGCGAAGGACAGATGATTGCGCAGCGCAATCTCTGGATTTCCATTCCGGCCCTGACCCTCGCCTTCGCGGTGTGGATGGTGTGGTCGGTGGTGGTGGTCAAGCTGCCGCAGGTGGGGTTCAAGTTCTCGACCAATCAGTTGTTCTGGCTGGCGGCGCTGCCCGGGCTGTTCGGCGCCACGCTGCGCATTTTCTATTCCTTCATGGTGCCGATCTTCGGCGGCAGGCGCTGGACGGCGATCTCCACCGCTTCGCTGCTGCTGCCCGCACTGGGCATCTACTACGCGGTGCAGAACCCTTCGACCCCGTATGAGATCTTCGTCATCCTGGCGCTGCTCAGCGGCTTCGGCGGCGGCAACTTCGCCTCGTCGATGGCCAACATCAACTTCTTCTTCCCTAAGGCGCAGAAAGGACTGGCACTGGGGCTGAACGCCGGGCTGGGCAATCTGGGCGTGTCCATCGTGCAGTTCATCGTGCCACTGGTCATCACTGCTGCGGTGTACGGCGTGCTCAGCGGAGATCCGCAAACGGCCGTGGTCGGCGACAAGACCACCCAGCTCTGGCTGCAGAACGCCGGATTCGTCTGGGTGCCGTTCATCATCGCCTCCACCCTGGCGGCCTGGTTCGGCATGAACGATCTGGCTGAGGCCAAGGCGTCCTTTGCCGATCAGGCCGTGATTTTCAAGCGCTCGCATACCTGGCTGATGAGCCTGCTCTACACCGGCACCTTCGGCTCGTTCATCGGCTATTCGGCGGGATTTCCGCTGCTGATCAAGTCGCAGTTTCCGGGAATCGACCCGCTCGACTACGCCTGGCTCGGGCCTTTCGTCGGCGCGCTCATTCGCCCGGTGGGCGGCTGGCTGGCCGACAAGGTCGGCGGCGCCCGCGTGACCTTCTGGAATTTCATCCTCATGGCGCTGGGTGTCGTGGCCGTGCTGTATTTCCTGCCGCAAGGCGGTGTGGGCGGCAACTTCACCGGCTTTCTCGCCGCGTTCATGCTGCTGTTCGCCACCACGGGCGTCGGCAACGGCTCGACCTTCCGCATGATTCCGGTGATCTTCCTCACCGATCGCAAGCGCGCCGCTGCCGGGCAGGGCGCCGCAGCGCAGGAGCAGGCGGTGAAAGACGCCAACAAGGAGGCAGCGGCCGTGATCGGCTTCACCTCGGCGGTTGCTGCCTACGGCGCCTTTTTCATCCCCAAGAGCTATGGCACGTCAATCTCCATGACCGGCGGGCCGCAGGCCGCGCTGTACGGATTCATCGCCTTTTATGTGCTGTGCGTGCTGGTGACCTGGTGGAACTACAGCCGCAAGAACGCCCCGATGCCCTGCTGACCCCCCTGAACCAACGGAGACCACAATGAGCCACTTTCTCGACCGCCTGACCCACTTCACCCAATCCCGGCCCAAATTTGCCGATGGACATGGCGAAGTCACCACCGAAGACCGTACCTGGGAAGACGCCTACCGCGGCCGCTGGCAACACGACAAGATCGTGCGCTCGACGCACGGCGCCAACTGCACCGGATCGTGCTCGTGGAAGATCTATGTGAAGGGCGGCATCGTCACCTGGGAGACGCAGCAGACCGACTACCCGCGCACCCGCCCCGACATGCCCAACCACGAGCCGCGCGGCTGTCAGCGCGGCGCTTCGGCAAGCTGGTATCTGTATTCTGCCAACCGGGTGAAGTATCCGATGGTGCGCGGCCGGCTGATGAAAATGTGGCGCGAGGCGCGCAAGACTCTCGACCCGGTGGACGCCTGGGCCAGCATCGTGCAGGACAAGGCCAAGCGCAGCCAGTACCAGAAACTGCGCGGCATGGGCGGCTTCGTGCGCGCGCACTGGGATGACGTGAACGAGATGATCGCCGCCGCCAACGTCTACACCATCAAGACGTATGGGCCGGACCGCATCTACGGCTTCTCGCCGATTCCGGCCATGTCCATGGTGTCGTATGCCGCAGGCGCGCGCTACCTCAACCTCATCGGCGCGGTGCCGGGCAGCTTCTACGACTGGTACTGCGACCTGCCGCCTGCCTCGCCGCAGGTATGGGGCGAGCAGACCGACGTGCTCGAATCGGCCGAATGGTTCAACGCCAACTACATCATGGCCTGGGGGTCGAATGTGCCGCAGACCCGCACCCCAGATGCGCACTTCTACACCGAGGCACGCTACCGTGGCGCCAAGACGGTGGCGGTCTCGCCCGACTACTCCGAGGTCGCCAAGCTCAGCGACGAATGGGTGCACCCCAAGCAGGGCACCGATTCCGCCTTGGGAATGGCCATGGGCCATGTGATGCTGCGCGAATTCCACTTCGGCGAGCACAAGTCGGACTACTTCATCGACTATTGCCGCAAGTACACCGACATGCCGCTGCTGGTGCGGCTGGAGGAGCGCGAGATCGCCGGGGGCCGCAGAGTGCTGGCGGCGGACCGCTATGTGCGCGCCAGCGACTTCGCCGACCGGCTCGGCCAGGCCAACAACCCGGAATGGAAGACCGTGGCGCTCAAGGCCGACGGCCAGATCGCGCTGCCGCATGGCTCGGTCGGCTATCGCTGGGGTGAACAGGGCGAGATGGTCGGCAAGTGGAACCTGGAAGCGCGCGACGCCCGCGATGGCGCCGACCTGCAGCTCGCACTCAGCCTGATCGACATGAAGGACGGCGTCGCCGAGGTCGGTTTTCCCTACTTCGGCGGTGTGCCTGCGGAGCATCACCCCGGCAATGTGCAGGACGACGTGCTGGTGCGCAAGGTGCCGTATCGCGTGCTTGAACTCGTCGATGCCGAAGGCCGGGCGCAGAGCGTGAAGGTGGCGTCGGTCTATGACCTGATGGCCGCGCATTACGGCATCGACCGCGGCCTGGGCGACGAACCCAACCCCTGCGCGAAAAGCTATGCCGACAACGTGCCCTACACCCCGGCGTGGCAGCAGCCCATCACGGGAGTGCCCGCCGATGTGGTGGAGCGCATCGCCCGCGAGTTTGCGACCAATGCGCACAAGACCCATGGAACCTCGATGGTCATCCTGGGCGCTGGGCTGAACCACTGGTACCACATGGACATGCATTACCGCGCCATCATGAACATGCTGATGATGTGCGGCTGCATCGGCGTGCCGGGCGGCGGCTGGGCGCATTACGTCGGGCAGGAGGCGCTACGCCCGCAACCGGGCTGGACCGTGCTGACATTTGCGCTCGATTGGGCCAAACCGCCGCGCCAGATGAATTCCACCAGCTTCTTCTACGCGCATACCGACCAGTGGCGCTACGAAAAGCTGGGCGTCGATGAAATTCTCTCGCCTCTGGCCGATCCCAAGGAATTCGGCGGCAGCATGATCGACTACAACGTGCGCGCCGAGCGCATGGGCTGGCTGCCGTCGGCGCCGCAGTTGGAGAGCAACCCGCTGCACCTGGCGCGCGAGGCGCGCAGCGCCGGGATGGACGCGAAGGACTATGTGGTCAAGGGTCTGAAGGACGGCAGCCTGCGCATGAGCTGCGAAGACCCGGATAACCCGGTGAACTGGCCGCGCAATATGTTCGTCTGGCGCTCCAACCTGCTGGGCTCTTCGGGCAAGGGGTCGGAATACTTTCTCAAGCACCTGCTGGGCGCGCAGAACGGCGTGCTCGAAACCGAACTCAGCGCCGCCGATGACCGCCCGCACGAGGTCAAGTGGCACGAGCAGGCGCCCGAAGGCAAGCTCGACCTGTTGGTGACGCTGGACTTCCGCATGAGCACCACCTGCCTGTTTTCCGACATCACCCTGCCGGCTGCGACCTGGTATGAGAAGAACGACCTCAATACCACCGACATGCACATCTTCATTCACCCGCTGTCGGCTGCGGTCGATCCCTCTTGGGAGGCGCGTTCGGACTGGGAGATTTTCAAGGGTTTCGCGCACAGATTCTCCGAGGTCTGCGTCGGCCATCTGGGGGTCGAGCAGGACGTGGTGCTCACCCCGATGATGCACGACACGCCAGCCGAGCTTGGCCAGGCCACCGCCGTGCATGAGTGGAAGAAGGGCGAATGCGAACTGATCCCCGGCAAGACGGCGCCGCAGATCACCGTGGTCGAACACGACTATCCCAACACCTTCAAGCGCTACACCTCGCTGGGGCCGTTGATGGACAAACCCAACGGCGGTCACGGGCATGGCATTTCTTGGGATGCGCGTGAGGAGGTGCAGGCCTTGGCAGAGCTCAACGGTACGGTGGTCGAGGAAGGGGCCACCAAAGACCGCCCGCGAATCATGACCGACATCGACGCCTGCGAAACGGTGATGATGCTGGCCCCCGAGACCAACGGCCATGTGGCGGTCAAGGCGTGGGCGGCGCTGTCGAAGATCACCGGGCGCGACCATACCCATCTGGCGCTGCCAAGAGAGCATGAAAAGATCCGTTTCCGCGACATCCAGGCGCAGCCGCGCAAGGTCATCACCTCGCCGACCTGGTCGGGCATCATCGATGAGAAGATTTGCTACAACGGAAGCTACACCAACGTCCACGAATACATTCCGTGGCGCACCTTGAGCGGCCGCCAGCAGTTCTACCAGGATCATGCGTGGATGCGGGCCTTTGGCGAGGGTTTTGCCGGCTACCGTCCTCCGGTCAACCTCAAGGCCGTGCAGCCGGTGCTGGGCAAGTTCGGCAACGGCAACAAGGAAATCGTGCTGAACTGGATCACCCCGCACCAGAAATGGGGCTTTCACACGACCTACACCGAAAACCTCGTCATGCTCACCCTCAGCCGTGGCGGGCCCTGCGTGTGGATTTCGGAGGATGACGCCAAGGAGGCAGGCATCGTCGACAACGACTGGATCGAGGTGTTCAACGCCAACGGCGCCATTGCGGCGCGCGCCGTGGTCAGCCAGCGGGTCAAGCCCGGCATGGCGATGATGTACCACGCACAGGAGCGCATCGTGAACACCCCGGCTTCCGAGGTCACCAAGGCGCGCGGCGGCATCCACAACGCGGTCACTCGCATCGTCACCAAACCCACGCACATGATCGGCGGCTACGCCCAGCTCGCCTACGGCTTCAACTACTACGGCACGGTTGGCGCCAATCGCGACGAGTTCTGCATCGTGCGCAAGATGGACAAGGTGGAGTGGATGGACGAACCCGCGGGACCGGCCTACAGCCACGAGCGCCCGCACCACATCGAACCGCAAGCCTGAGAGGGTGTGAACAATCCGCCATGACCGCTCATCACGTCCAAACACCCCCATTCGGCGTTGCAAATGCGCGCCGTGCCGACGGGCACGGCTGTGCTTTGCGTCTTGACTGGGGGCGTTTGGACGCGCTGCTCGGTCACGCCGGATTCATTCACACCCTCTGACCCCACGCCAACAGGAGAAATCTCATGAAAGTTCGCGCCCAGATCGGCATGGTGCTCAACCTCGACAAATGCATCGGCTGCCACACCTGCTCCGTGACCTGCAAACAGGTCTGGACCACACGCCCCGGCATGGAATACGCCTGGTTCAACAACGTCGAATCCAAGCCCGGCATCGGCTACCCCAAGGAATGGGAAAACCAGGACAAATGGAAAGGCGGCTGGACCCGCACCACGGGCGGCAAGCTGCAGCCGCGCCAGGGCTCGCGCCTGTCCATCCTGATGAAAATCTTTGCCAACCCCAACCTGCCCGAAATCGACGCCTATTACGAGCCCTTCACCTTCGACTACGAGCATCTGCACAAGGCGCCCGAGCTCAAGGCCGCGCCCACCGCGCGCCCGCGCAGCCTGATCAGCGGGATGCGCATGGAAAAAATCGAATGGGGGCCGAACTGGGAAGAGATTCTCGGCGGCGAGTTCGCCAAACGCAGCCGCGATGCCAATTTCGACGGCATGCAAAAGGACATTTACGGCGAGTTCGAAAAGACCTTCATGATGTATCTGCCGCGGCTGTGCGAGCACTGCCTGAACCCGGCCTGCGTCGCCTCCTGCCCTTCGGGGGCGATCTACAAGCGCGAGGAAGACGGCATCGTGCTGATCGACCAGGACAAGTGCCGCGGCTGGCGCATGTGCATCTCGGCCTGCCCGTACAAGAAGATCTACTACAACTGGGAAAGCGGCAAGTCGGAGAAGTGCATCTTCTGCTATCCGCGCATCGAAGCCGGCCAGCCGACCGTGTGCTCGGAGACCTGCGTGGGCCGCATCCGCTATCTGGGCGTGCTGCTGTACGACGCCGACGGCATCGAACAAGCCGCCAGCGTGGCCGATGAAAAGGATCTGTACGAAGCGCAGCTCGGCATCTTCCTCGATCCGCACGACCCGCAGGTCATCAATCAGGCGCGGCGCGACGGCGTGCCCGACGCCTGGCTCGATGCGGCCAAGCGTTCGCCGGTCTACAAGATGGCGATGGAGTGGAAGATCGCGCTGCCGCTGCACCCGGAATATCGCACCCTGCCGATGGTCTGGTATGTGCCGCCGCTCTCGCCCATCCAGACCGCGGTGCAGAGCGGCATGGTGAGCGACAACGGCGCGCTGCCCGATGTGTCGCAACTGCGCATTCCGCTGCAATACCTCGCCAATCTGCTGACTGCCGGCGACATCGCCCCGGTGCAGCGCGCGCTCGAACGCATGCTGGCGATGCGCGCCTATATGCGCGGCAAACATGTGGACGGAGCGGCCAACGTCGCCGCCATCGAACAGGTCGGCATGCCCGCAGACAAGGTGGAGGACATGTACCGCATCCTGGGCATCGCCAATTACGAAGACCGCTTCGTCATCCCGACCGCCCACCGCGAATACGCCGAGAACGCCTTCGACCTCAAGGGCTCCTGCGGCTTCACCTTCGGCAACGGCTGCTCGGACGGCGAATCCGCGCCCTCGCTGTTCAGCGGCAAGAAGCGTCGCACCTTTGCCATCAAAGCGGAGATGTAATCATGCACGACCTATCCCGACAATTACGCGCACTGGCGCTGCTGCTCGACTACCCGGGCGAGGCGATGCAGGCGCATCTGGCTGAAATTGGCGACGTTCTCGGCCCGCTGGAACCCGGCCATTCGGCCGCGCGCGAATCGCTGCAAGGCCTGATCGACCACATGGCCGCCGCCGATCTGATGGACCTGCAGGCCGAGTTCGTCGACACCTTCGACCGTGGCCGCAGCACCTCGCTCAATCTGTTCGAGCAAGTGCATGGTGACTCGCGCGATCGCGGCCAGGCCATGGTCGACCTGCTGGCGCAATACCAGGAAGTCGGCCTCGATCTGCAGGCCAAGGAGCTGCCCGATTACCTGCCGGTCTATCTCGAATATTGCTCGGTTCTCGACCCGAGCGCGGCGCGTGAAGCGCTGGAAGAGGTCGCGCTCCTGGTGGCGCATCTCACTGCCGCGCTCGACCGTCGGGAATCGCCCTGGGTGGCCGTGACGGCCGCAGTCTGCCGCCTCTCGGGTGCGAACGACTGGCGGGACTTGGTGGAACAGCAGTCGGGTCAGCAGGCGGGTCCGCCCACCCCCGGGCCACGCGATATCCACAAGGAAGGTCTGCCCGCCGACTGGACCCCCGCCGGACTCGATGCGGTCTGGGCCGACGAGCCGGTGGACTTTCTCGGCGCCTGCAATCCGCAAGCAAAGCCTTCCGTGCAGACCGTGCAGTTCATTCCGCGCGCTGCGCAACCCCAATCCACAGGAGTCTGACATCATGAACTGGAACGACTTTTTCTTCGGCGTCTATCCGTACATCGCCGGCACCATCTTTCTGGGGGTCAGCCTGGTGCGCTTCGACCGCGATCAATACCTGTGGCGCAGCGAATCGAGCCAGATGCTGCGCACCGGCACGCTGCGCTGGGGATCGAACCTGTTTCACGTCGGCATCATCGGCCTGTTCTTCGGCCACCTCTTCGGCCTGCTCACGCCCCTGGCGTTTTTTGAGGCGTTGGGGCTGGAGCCGCATGCCAAGCAGATCATCGCCATGGTCACCGGCGGCGCGCTGGGTGTGCTGATTTTCATCGGCCTGGTGCTGCTCATCTGGCGCCGCATCAGCGACCCGCGCATCGCCGCCAATACCAAGCCGATGGACTGGGTGACGCTGCTGTGGCTGCTCGCCACCCTGCTGCTGGGTCTGTCGACCATCATCGAGTCGGCGCAGCATACCGACGGGGTGGAGATGCTCGCGCTCATGTCCTGGGCCAAGCACATCGTCACCTTCCAGGGTGTCACTGCTGCGGGATATATCGAACAGGCTTCCTGGATTTTCAAAGTGCACATCTTCTTCGGCCTCACCCTGTTCCTGATCTTCCCCTTCACTCGCCTGGTGCACATCTGGAGCGGCTTCGCTTCCGTGGCCTATCTGGTTCGCCCCTGGCAACTGGTTCGCAGCAAGCGCTGAGAACTGAGCACGGAGACTCGAATGAACACCCCCATTTCCGCACCAGAATTGCAAGTCGAGGCGGTGCTGGACCGCCTGCGCCAGCGCGCCGCCGAACTCGGCATTCAGGCCGATGACGATGAAGCCCTGCTCGAAGCCGTGCTGCAGCACGATGTGCAGATTCCGGAACCGGGCTTGGCGGAATGCCAGCGGTATTACGCCCAGCATGCCGACGCCCTGCGCCAGGGGGATATGGTCGAGGCCGACCACATTCTGTTCGCCGTCACGCCGACCACGCCCATCGACGCACTGCGCACCAAGGCCGAGGACACGCTCTACGCCCTGATGGCCGACGCCAGCGGATTTGCCGAGATGGCGCGTGGCCTGTCCAACTGCCCGTCGGCGCAGGTGGGCGGCAATCTGGGCCAGCTCACCGCCGAGCAATGCGTGCCCGAGTTCTGGCAGGCGCTGATGGAGCACGGCGAGCCGGGCCTGCTGCCGCGTCTGGTGCGCAGCCGTTTCGGCCTGCACATCGTGCGCATCGCCCGCATCGCAAAGGGGCAGTTGCCGCCGTTCGAGGCCGTGCAGGCGCAGATCGCGCAGACGCTCAGGCAGCAATCGCTGGTCAGGGCGTTGCAGCTCTATGCCGAAGACCTGGGACAGCATGTTGCGCCGGCAGAAGGCTCCGTGCCAGCCGTGGCCTGCCCCAGCCCGCAACACTGAACGGCGCGAAAGCAGTCGGAGTCACGCCATGTCTGCAGTTTCGATGCACTCCTCGCCAGCGTCGGGCGCGGTTGCGCGCACGGTTTATGCCGAGCTCACCGCAACGCTGATCCACACCCGGCAGCAGCTCGCGCCCAAGCGCCTGTTCGCACCGGGCCCGGATGCACAGCAGATTCACGCCTATTTCCAGGCCGCAGCCGCAGCGCCGGATCATGGGCAGATTCTTCCCTGGCGCTTCATCGTCGTGCCGGCAGCAAGCCGCGCCGCGCTGGGCGAGGTTTTCGCTCAGGCCCTGCGCGAGCGCGACGCCGGCGCCAGTGACAGGGAACTGGCCGAGGCGCGCGACAAGGCGCATCGCGCGCCATTCGTCGCCTTGGCGGTGGTGCGGGATGCCACGGACGATCACCCCGAAATTCCCTTGCCCGAAAGGCTGGTTTCCCTGGGTTGCGCAATTCAGAACCTGCTGCTTTGCGCCCATGCCGACGGCTTCGGTTCCGGCCTGGTCAGCGGTCAGGCCCTGCAGACCCAAGGCATGCGACGGCTGTTTTCCTTGGCGCACGACGAACAGGCCGTGTGCTTCGTCGCCATCGGTACCGCAGATCGGCGCAAGCCCATCCGCCCACGGCCCGATCCGGCGCTGTTCGTCTCCGAGCTGAACCCCGAGAACGCCCATGCCCGATGAACTGCTTTCCCGCCTGCGGCGCTTTCACACCGATGCCTTTCCCGCCTATCGGGCGACCTTTCAATCGCTCGTGGTTCAGGGACAGCACCCCACCACGCTGTTCATCGGTTGCTCGGATTCGCGCGTGGTGCCCTACCTGCTCACCGGTGCGGGGCCGGGTGAACTATTCCTTGTGCGCAATGTCGGGGGCTTTGTGCCGCCATTCGATGGCAGTGCCGGCTACCACGGCACGGCGGCGGCCATCGAATTTGCCGTCCTCAGTCTGAGCGTGCAGCGCATCGTGGTCTGTGGTCACAGTCACTGCGGCGCCATCCGTGCGCTCTACGGTGAATCCCCGGCCGAGGCCCACAACCTGAAATCCTGGCTGGGGCTGGGAAAGGAGGCCATGCTGCCTGTCGCCGACCCTGGGCCTGAGGTCCTGCGCCGCACAGAACAGCGCGCGGTCGTTTTACAACTCGAACGCCTGATGGACTACCCGATGGTGCGTCGGCGTGTCGAGCAACACAGCCTCAGCCTGCATGGTTGGCACTATGTGATCGAAGAGGGGCAGGTGCATGTGTTCGATGTGCTCAGCGGACGCTTCATCCCGTCCACCGAATCGGCCCATAGCGGGACGGGCCCCTATGCCGACGCCCCCGCCGATGATGGCCAGCGGAGCGCTTTTTACGCCACATGAATGCCGCAGATATCGAAGACGCGGTGCGCCTGTCCGTTCCGGCGCAACTCGGCAACTTGCCGCCAGCAGCAGACGTTGGTTCGCTGCTGTTCAAGTTCGAGTCGGACTATGCAAAGACCTTGTGCTGCATGCCCATGATCGTGCGCTACAAGCTCGATGCGTGCCGCATCAAACTCTCGCTGCAAGACTGGCAAAGCCTCGATCAGGCCACGCGCAAAAGGCTCATTGCCGAGGGCGTCGATCCGATCGGAGGGACGAGACGCTATCGGCACCTGCTCGCGCAGGCCATCGTCCACCAGGCCAAGTCCCGGCTGGTGAGAATGCCTGCAAACCAGGAAGACGTGGAATGGAATCGTTTGCGCATGCCTGACCGCGTGCGCCAAAACGCGCTGGACAGGGGTCTGCGGCTTGACGGCCCGCGTGCCTGGTCGGAACTCGACGCGCTGCAACGCTTCACCCTGTTCAAACTGACCCGGCCCGGGCACAAGAACCGCAACTTCCCTCTCGCCCTGCGGGAGTTCGGCCTGTGCGCGCAGGCAATCCATGGCGAAAGAAAAGACCCATAACCAGCCTCTGGACTGGTTCTGGCCTATGCCACAGCATGTAGCTCTACGCGCCTCGGCGCGCAACCTACGATGTTGGGGACCGGCCATCTGCCCTGTCGATGGCGACCATGATGCTAGTATGGTGCGTCAATTAGAAGTGTTCTTGTTCTTATTCAATGTGGGGCGAGCTCGGGTTGGCGTAGTTATCCACGATCAGGTGCAGGGCCTTGTTCCTGGGTGTTTTGCGATCGATGGTCTTCAGAAACCGCAGCCACTCCTGGTGGCGATGGAGTGGATCGGTCATCGACAGCACTTCGCCGGTGAGCAGGTTCAGTGCCGCGAACAGGGTCGTTACGCCGTTGCGTTTGTCGTCGTGAGTCATCGTTGTGCTGCGCCCGCGCTTGAGCGGCACACCGGGCTGCGTGCGGTCGAGCGCCTGAATCTGCGTCTTCTCATCGCAGCACAGCACCAGCGCGTCGCGTGCTCGGGCGGATCGAGGTACAGACCGACGATGTCCTCGAGTTTCTCGATGAAGCGCGGGTCGTTGGACAGCTTGAAGGACTCGACCCGATGCGGCTTGAGCCCCTGGGCGCGCCGGATGCGGGCAACGGTAGAGGCGCTGATCCCCAGGCGGGCGGCCAAGGAGCGCGTACTCCAGTGCGTCGCTCCTTCGGGCGTCTCCTCGATCGTGAAGCGCACCACCTGTTCCACGTTGGCGGTTTTTGCGCGCCGTGCGCGGGCGCCCAGGGCGCGTGGCATCTTGCAGCAGACCGTCTACGCCAGCGCTGAGAAAACGGGCTCGCCAGCGTGCGGCAACGCGGCGGTCCGTGCCCAGCTTCTGGGCGATGTCCTTGTCCGACATGCCGTCGGCCGCCAGCAGCACGATGCGAGCGCGCATCTGCGCTCGCGCTTCAACCCGCTTGCGCTTGGAAAGAATCTGCAGGCGTCGATCCTCCTCAGCACTCAACTCGACTGATTTGGCAACTCGCATGGCACCGAACTCCTGAATAGCTGAACGTCAGTATACCGTATAAGATTTATTATTTATGATGCATTACACTAGAATATCAATATAATCAGGATGCTCCTGAAGCGAAGTATTGGCAGGCCACATAGGCGAACTGCTGCGACGGGGGCTGGCCGCGGACGATGGGGATCCCGGACAGTCTCATACCGATACCCGGTCCCGTATATGCTGGATTTTTTACACCCTTACCTTGAAAAGGAACAGTGACCATGGCCAAATCCACCTCCGCCCGGACTGCGACGCCGGAATCCATTGCCCAGAAGAACCCGCCCGTCACCGCAGAGGAACGCTATCGAATGATCGCCGAGGCCGCCTATTTCCGCGCGGAAAAGCGCGGCTTCACGGGCGGCGACCTGGCTGAGGACTGGCTTGAGGCCGAGGCCGGGATCGACCGGATGCTCCGGGAACAAGGGCGCCTGCCCGCGATGACGCCAGAGGAAATCGAGCAACGCGTACAAGGCGCTCTCGCCGCCGATCCGGCGGTGATCGCCGCCCAGGTGCGCGCCATCACGCTCGATGCGCTCACGCGCGGTCACCTCGACACCGACGCACTCAAACGCGTAACGGCGGCCGTGGTCAAAGGCGCCCGTGAAGGCGCCGCGCCGCTCGGGGAACAGGGCGGGCAAGCGCTGAAAGAGGCGATGCGCGGTCTGGACGAGGCGCTGGCCGGGGCGGCGGAGGCCGCCCAACTGGCCATTCAGGAAGCCGCGGGGCGCACCGGCGAGTTCTCCCGGCAGGGGCTGAAGCGGGCGGCGGACGATCTCGCCACGCTGCAGACGCTGTTCGTCGAAACGCTGCAGGATGCCGCGCAGAGCGCCAAGGGTACCGTCCAGACCACCTTCACCGAGCTGGCCGAACATGCCCGCAGCAGCGGCTCGGCCGTCGGCCAACGTACCCGGATCGCGCTCGATCAACTGACCCAGGCCGTCACTTCGGGTGCGCGCGAACAGGCCCAGAAAGGGGCGGAAGTCGTGCGCCATGAAGTCGCGCTGCTTGCCGGTCTGGCCGCCGGCGTGCTCGAGGGCATCGCTGCCCGCCTGAAATCGAAGGATACCGACAAGGACGCTTGATGCTGTGGCAAGCGATCGGCACCGTCCGCGACCTGGGGCGCTTGCATGACATCGCCTCCGTCCTGATCCGTTATGGCTTCGGCGATGTGGTGCGGCGGATCGGCATGGCGGGCGCGCTGGAACGTGCCGGCCGTGCCCTGCACTGGCACGAGCCGGAGGAGTTGGCGCGGCTGGAGCCGCCGGCGCGCGTGCGCCGGGCGCTGGAGGAGCTCGGGCCGAGCTTCGTCAAGCTGGGCCAGATCCTCGCCACCCGCGTCGATCTGTTTCCGGCGGAATGGATCGCCGAGTTCGGCAAGCTGCAGGACGGCGCGCCCGCCGTCCCCTTCGCCGAGCTGCTGCCGCAGTTGACGGAGGACCTGGGCGAGCCGCCCGAGGCCGTCTTTGCGCACCTGGAACCGCAGGCGCTGGCGGCGGCCTCGCTCGCCCAGGTGCATCGCGCCCGGCTGGCGGACGGCACGGCGGTCATCCTCAAGGTGCGGCGCCCCGGCATCCGGCCGGTCGTCGAGGCCGACCTGCGCCTGCTGGCGCGGCTGGCCGAGATCGTCGAGGCGCAAGCGCCCGAGTTGCGCCGCTACCGGCCGCGGGAGGTGGTGCGCCAGTTCACCCTGTCGCTGCGCCGCGAGCTGGATTTTTCCGCCGAGGGCCGCAGCGCCGAGCGCATCGCCGCCAACTTCGCCGCCCACCCCGAGATCGTCGTGCCGCGCATCCACTGGCCATGGACCGGCGAGCGCCTCAATGTGCAGGACTACATCGAGGGCATTCCCGGCCGCGACCTGGCCGCGGTGGAAGCGGCCGGCCTCGACCGCAGGCTGTTGGCCCGTCGCGGCGCGCAGGCCGTGCTCAAGATGATGCTCGAGGACGGTTTCTTCCATGCCGACCCGCACCCCGGCAACGTCTTCTACCTGCCGGACAACCGCATCGCCTTCATCGACTTCGGCATGACCGGGCGCCTCTCCGAGGAGCGCCGGTATCAGTTGGCCGCGCTGCTGCACGGTCTCGTCAGCCATGATGCCGGGAAGGTGGCCGAGGTGCTGCTGGACTGGAGCGGCGGCGCCGAGGTCGACAGCGAGACCTTGCAGCCCGAGATCGACGCCTTCGTCGACCAGTATCACGGCGTGCCGCTCAAGAACCTCGATCTGGGCGCCATGCTCTCCGATCTCGTCGCCATCCTGCGCGAACATGGCCTCGCCCTGCCGCCCGACCTGGCGCTGCTGATCAGGGCCTTCATCGCGCTGGAAGGCATGGGGCGCCAGCTCGACCCCGACTTCGACATGGCGGGCGAGGCCGCGTCCTTTCTCGAACAGGTATTGCTCGCCCACGCCGCGCCCGATGCCCTGGTTCGGCGCGGCTGGCGCAGCCTGGGCAGCGCGCTCGCCCTCCTCACCGGACTGCCGCAGGACCTTCGCCAACTGCTCCGCGCCGCCCGGCGCGGCAAACTGCACGTGGAGGTCGATGTTCTGCCGCTCAAACAATTCGGCGAACGTCTCGACCGCGCCGCCAGCCGCCTGGCGATCAGCATCGTCACCGCGGCGCTGATCATCGGCTCGGCCATCGTCATGACCGTCGAGCGCGAGCCCGCCTTGCCGGGCCTGCCCTCCTTCGGGCTGCTCGGCTTCATCGCCGCCGTCATCGGCGGCCTCTGGGTGTTGTTGTCCATCTGGCGCGGCGACAAAGGCTGAGAATATGGCCCAGCCCGCGCTCGAAACCGTTTCGAACCCGCTCGCGCATCGGGTCGGTCTGGCCTCGGGCTGCGGTTCTGCGCCGTCTGGCGCAGGTATGTTGCGCACCATCGAACACGATGGCGTCGAAATCGCCAGCGCAGCACGGCCGAGCAACTGGCCCGCAGGGCAGCAAGGCCAACCCATGACTGACAGGCATCCCATGAACTTTACCGAGAGTGTAATGACCGGCGTCCGCGCTGCCGTGGCGGACGCACTGACCTGCGAGGCCGCGCCCGTCCAGCTTGCCTTGCGCCTGTTGCTGTCGGGCCGGCAGATGCCGATCCGGGCGCTGGTGACCTGCGCCTTCCATTCCGGGCAGCCGGGCATCAGCGCCGGTACCGCGCTTGATCTGATCCACCTCAGCCTGCAGCAATTGCATGTCCACGTCGATGCGACGAGCGGCGCATCCGCGCTGCTCGGCAACGCGGCCACCGTGCTGGCGGGGGACTATCTGACCACGGGCGCCTTCCGCTTGCTGGTGCGCTGCGCCGACCAGCAAGTCCTGGCCCTGGTTGCCGATGCGGTCAACCGGGCGGCCGAGCTGGAGGCTGCCAACCTGAACCATGCACGGTTCACTGGCGACGATCCAGCGCGATGGTTGCGGACCCGTCAACGCTTGGCGGCGCCGCTGGGCGAGGCGGCCGGCGCCACGGGGGCCGCGCTCGCGGGCTACCCGGCTCCTCTCGCCGATGTCGCGCGGCGCTACGGAGAAACCCTCGTTGCGAGCTACGTGTTGCTTCAAGAAGCCGACGCCATCGACCGCTTCGAGGCACGCGCGGCCCTCGCGCGTTCGGCGCTCGACCTGTGCCGCCAGGCCACGCAGGAGGCGCACACCCTCGCGATGGCCGCAGGAAACGGCCGTCCGCTTGAACTGGCTGAATTGATCGCGGCAAGCATCCAAGCAGCGGCGTCCGCGGAGCCGCCTGTCGGCATCCTATCCGACGCTATGAAAATTCAATCGGAAAAACCCACCCGATGAAAAGAAAGAACCGGCTGTTCGCAGTAGCCAGTAACAGCAGTAAATCCAATGGGTTAGAGTCCCGTCTGGGGGCAATACTGTTGAGATATTTTCGGTTATGTCACGATTCGCCCATCAAGACCACGATGAGCGCACACGATGGCGAGAACGCGTAAGGCACTGCCTGAGAAGGTTGACGTTGCGCATCTGATCAGCACTGGCGTTTTGGCAAGCGTCTGTCCGCGCTCGCTGATTGACGACGTGCTGGAGCGCACCGGCAAGGCCAGCCAGCGCGAACGGTTGCTGCCTGCGCCTCGCATTGCCTCCGCCCAGACCCCCGACGCGGCTGCAGAAATGGCGTGAACAGGTGGCAGGGGGGCGGCTTGATGATCGGTGCGGCCAAGCAGAAATAGTTCCAACCGCCGGTTCAATCGTCTTCGAATCGTGGATCTGGGTCATCGCTGTAGTTGATGGTGTCGTAGGCAAGGCTTTCGCGATGATCCAACTCCTCGGCCTTGCGTCCGAGGAAATCATCGTCGCCTTGCGGCGCTTGCTCCGCCATCCTGGCTGCCACAAAGAGAGCGACCAGCAACAGCGCCGTCCAGACCGCGATGTACAGCAACACCCCAAGGGTCGCCAGCTTGACCCCCCAGATCAGCACCGCTGCACCGCCCGCCGGCACTCCTTGCGCCATCAGCCATTGATGCACCCGACGCTCCGCGCGCAGGCAACCGCCCCATACACCGCCCAGCCAGCGGCCGAGTCGCGCTGCGGTGGTCATGCGTGCGGTGTGCTTCATGGTTGGCTACCTCATGGTCGTTCCACGGTCGTTGGGCAAGGCCGTGCCGGTTTCCTTCATGCCTGCCGCGCCGCGAATGCTTCGGCGGTCATGATCAAGCCGGGAAAGTCCTCTCGCATGGCGAGAATGTCCGCATCCCCCGTGATCAACGCATCCGCCTTGCCGACATGCGCGAGCACCAGGAACACCTGGTCCTTCTCGTCGCGGCAGACCGGCAGGTCTGGCCATGGCGCAGGCAGTTCCACCACATCGGCGTAGGGCAGGAAGTCCGCCAGCAACTCCTGCTGTTCCAAGGTCGACAGCTTGAACTTGGGATAGGCCAGGACGCGCAGGAGTTCACTGGCCGTCTCCCGGCAGACCAGCGGCTGCAACTGCTGGTGTTGCCAGGCGTGGCGTATCCAGGCCAGGCGTCCGGCGCTGAAGGTCAGCGCCGACAGCACGATGTTGGTGTCGAGCACGACCCTGCGCATCAGCGCCGCGCCCAGGCCACGGCATCCTCGACGTCCTGCTCGGTGATCCCGAGTTGCTCCAGCTTCTCGCGCACGGCCTGGGCCTTCTGGACGCGCACGGGGGTCAGGACGATCCGGCCACTCTCGACGGTCACGTCGAAGTACTCCGCCGCATCCACGCCGGACACGGCCGCCTTGGGCAGCGTGATCTGATTTTTCGAAGTGAGCTTGGCAAGCATGGGAGGCCTCCGTAAGTTTCAAAGGAAATATTACTTCCTTACTTCATTCTCGACAAGCGATGCCTTCGGGCGCAGGGGTTTCAGGGCCTGCTGCGCTTTCAGCGCCGGTTGAAACGGCCCGATCCGGTGAAAACACAGTGCTTGTTCCGCCCTGATCCTGGAGCGCACGGGCGCCCTTTAGGGAAAGCGCCGGATAGTTGCCGAGGGTGATGCGCTCACGCTTGCCAAACCACCAATAGCGAAAGCTCGCGCATTGTTTGGGCCACTTTTTGTACCAGTTTTGACCGGCTGTCAGTGGATCTCGCTGGACGTCACTGGAACGGATTTTCTGGAAAAGCCGAACCGTGACAATGACTTGCAACACTCCATGTATGTCCTTGGAACGCCCTGGAAAGTTGAAGTGGAGCGCGAATCGGACTGCATGGCGTCGAGCGCGAGCAAGAGTACCTTGCGCATCGCGTTGAGGTCGCGCATCTTCGGGTCGATCTGCGCGGCCTGCGCCTGCGCCGCACGCTGCATCGCGGCGTGCCATTGCTCCAGACGCTTGCGGGCGCGGTCGATCTTGCCGACCAGGGTGTTGAACGTCTTTTGCGGTTTGCTCAGCGGCTTGCCGCAGACAGGGGGCTGGAGGGTGATGGCGGAGACGGACATGGGCGCTATCAGTCGAAGGTTGGGTTGTGCTGGCGGCGAACCGGGCGCCGCGGGCAAGCCGGTGCTCATCTTACGCAAACCGCTTGCCATCGGCGTTCGGCGCGGCGATGGGGCGGTAGATCCCCGCTGGGTCTGCAAACTTGCAAAGTGAATTTCTGTGGATTGGAACGGGTTACTATCGCGCTAGACAAAACCTGCGCGATGCGTGGCTGTCGTCTCCGGTAACCGTCAGATATGACAAAATATATCAATTCAGGGGAGCTTTATGCACTGCCTCGTTTTTGAAGTGAAGTCGATTCAGTCGTTCATCTTCGCCTCGGGGCGGTTGAGGGATGCCATCGGCGGCAGCGAGCTCATCGATCTGCTGACCAACGCGGAGCAGCCGAATGACAACCTGCTCGACGCGGTGCTGACGGCTTCGCAGACGAAAGGTCAGATCGAGTTCTCCCGGCGCGCAGGCGGGGCGTTCTACGCCTTTGCCAAGGACGGTACGGCGCTCGACCGGTTTGCTGCGCTCTGGAGCCTGGTCCTGCAACACGAGGCGCCCGGACTGGGGTTCGTCTTCGGCAGGGGCGAAGGCAAAGACCTGCCCGAAGCGTTCGGAAAAGCACGCAATGATGCGCGCAGCCAAACCCACCGGGAGCGTGCGCAACATCCCTTGCCAGCCCCGGTGGCCGAGCGGGCGCGACGCACGGGGCGTGTGGCGGTGAGCCGCGACGGGAAGGACGGCGCGATCGACGCGGCCACGAAACGCAACAAAACATTCGCCGATCTCAGCCACGCCGGTTTCATCGACCGCAACTCGCCCGAGGAGGCGCAGCTCACCTGGCGCGACTGGCCGCGCAACCTGGAATCGGACGCGCAAGAGGAGGGTGCTTTTCCGTTTGCCTCCGGTGCGCGCGACCTGGCGCTCATCCATGCCGACGGCAACGGCATGGGGCAGGTGCTGATCCGCATCGCCGAGGCAGTGAGAAACCAGCCGGAGGAGTTCCTGAACATCTACCAGACGCTCTCCAAGGCCATCGACGCCAGCACGCAGGCGGGTGCCCAGAAAGCCGTGCGCGAGGTGTTGCTGCCTGCACGACAGAAGGGAGAGTTGCTCGCAGCGCGCCCCATCCTGCTCGGCGGAGACGATGTCATCGTGCTGGTGCGCGCCGATCTCGCGCTGGCCTATGTGCAGGCCTTCGCCCGGGCGTTCGAAGAACAAAGCCGAACCTCGCTCGAAGGTTTGGCGAAGTTGGGCGTCGAAGGGTTGCCCGAAAAACTCACCATCGGTTTCGGCCTGGCCATCATCGGCGCGAATCAGCCGTTTTCGATGGCGGTCAGCCTATCCGAATCCATCATGGATCAGGCCAAGAAGCAGGCCAAAAACGTGGCGAAGGAGGGCGGACTGGCCCCGTCCTCGGTGGCGTTTTACCGCATCACCTCGGCTTTGTTCGACGATTACGACGCCTTGGTCGAACGCGAGATGACGCACCGCGAGGGCAAACAGCGCTACGTCCACACCCTGGGGACTTACGCCGTGCTCGACGAGGGGCAGGGCGGTCTGCCCAGGCTATTCGACCTGGAGAGACTGGTTTCCTTGCTGCAGGCGCCGGACATGGCGCGCGGGCCGGTACGCGGCCTGCTCAACCTGCTGCAACTCGACCCGGCGCAGGCCCGCACGGGCTGGCGGCGATGGCGGCAGCGCATGCGTGACACGCAGCCGCACCGCCTCGCAGAGTTCGACGATTGCCTGCGCGCGCTGATCCCAGGCTACGACGCGCAGCAAGCCCCGCTTCCCTACGCGAAAAACGGCGACGATGCATTCGTCAGCCCGCTGGGCGATGCGCTGGACCTGCTCGCGGTGCATCACAAATCGATTGACCAGATCAAGAACCCGGCACAGGAGGACGCGGCGTGAGCGCTCACATTTTGCACATTCATCTGCAAGGCTACTGGCATTGCGGCACCGGTCGCGGCCTTGGCGCCGCAATCGATGCTGCGGCCTGGCGCGACGGCGACGATCTGCCCGCCGTGCCGGGCCGCCACCTCAAGGGCCTGCTGCGCGACGCGCTGGAACAGGCGCGCGACTGGGGCTGGAGCGGCCATGCCGACGGCAGCCTGCTGCGCACCCTGTTCGGCGAGCGCACCGAGGAGGACAGGGCGGGCGTTCCTCCCGGCTCAGGGCTGATCCGCGTCAGCGATGCCCGTCTGCCGCAGGCGCTGTGCGACTGGCTGCGCCATGAAGACCGCCGGTCGCAGCGCGCCGCGCTGTTTTGCGTGCTGCAGTCCACAGCGGTGAATGAGCGCACCGGCAGCGCCGAAGACCGCAGTCTGCGCGGCATCGAGGTGGTCGTGCCGCTCGATCTGCAGGCCCACATCGAGCCGCTGCCCGGCGCACAGCCGCCTGCCGACTGGGCCGAGCGCTTGCGCGAAGTCCTGCCTCTCGTGCCTGCCATCGGCGGACATCGCACCCGCGGCCTCGGCCGCGCCCTGCTGACGCTGGAGTCCGCATGAACGCCCTGTATCAAGCCCTGTCGATCACCCTGCTGGACGATTGCGTGTTCAGCGAAAGCGCCGCGACCGAAGGCGCTCACGACACCCTCGACCGCGTTCCCGGCTCGGCGCTGCTCGGCGCCGCGGCGGCGCAGCTCTATGCCGCGCTCTCGCCCGAAGACGCCTACGCCGCCTTCCACAGTGGGCGACTGCGCTTTGGCGACGGCCTGCCCGAAGCCGAAGGCGAGATCGCGTGGCCCATGCCCCTGCCTTGGCATCACCCCAAGAACGACAAACCCAAATCCAGGGAGCGGCTTGACGCGGACCGCCTCCACAACTTCCTGCACGTCGACAAGATCGAGTCTGCCGAAGGGAAGGGCCAGCAGGGCGAGCAGCAGGCCAAGCCGCTGCGCGAAGGCTATGTCACCGCCTCGGGCCTGTGGGTCAAACCCGCGCGCAACTACCGCATGAAAACCGCCATCAGCGCCGAGACCGGGCGCGCCGCCGAGGCGCAACTGTTCGGCTACAGCGCCCTGGCGCGCGGCCAGCGCTTCGTGGCGCAAATCGAAGCCGACGCCGATTTCGACCCCGCGCTTTTCGCCCGGGTGATCGAAGCGCTGCAAGGGAAGGCGGTGCTGGGCCGCTCGCGCTCGGCGGAATATGGCCGGGTGCGCATCGACAAAACCGAAGTGCCGCAGCGCAACCCGCAGCACGGCCCCGCCCAGGGCCAGACACTGACCCTCTGGCTGCTGTCCGATTTCGCCCCCTGCGATGCGCACGGTCAGCCCACCCTGATGCTCCAACCGCAGTCGCTCGGCCTGCCCGACGGCGCCCGGATCAAGTGGGACAAGACCTTCACCCGCCCACGCCGTTACAGCCCGTGGAACGCCAGACGCCACGGCTTCGACGCCGAGCGTCAGGTGCTGAAAGCTGGCGGGGTGATGCAGATCGAACTGCCCGACGGAGCGGATGCGCAGGCCGTCGCCGCGACTCTCGGCCAGGGCATCGGTCTGCACCGCGAGGCCGGTCTCGGGCAGGTGTGGGTCAATCCGCCGCTGCTGGCGGGCGAACACCCGGCATTCGCCGCAGCGCCGCAGGGCGCGGTGGCTGCCGGCGCTGGCGCCGAGCCAGATCATCCGCTGATCCGCTGGCTCAAGCAGCAGACCGACACCACTGGCGACTCGGTCGAGGACCGAGTCAACAAAGCCGCCAGTGCCTACGCCGCCGCCATCGAATCCGCCCGGCGCGCCAAGGGCTATCCTGACTTCGCCACCGACTTCTACCCCTCGCGCTCGCAATGGGGCGGGGTGCTCGAAGTCGCGCGCAGCAAGCGCGGCGCCGAGCTTTACACCACGCTGTTCGACAAAGATCGCGGCGTCATTCGCTCCAGCGGCAAGGGCTGGGATCTGGAAATTCCGCCCGCTGCCGGGCAGACCGGCTGGCTCAAGCTGGCCGACTGGCTCAAACCCCATTTGTCCGAGGAAGGCGGCCAGACCTGCAAGGCGATCTTCGTGCAGAAGCTCGCCCGACGTCTGATGGATCAACCCGCAAAACGCAAGGTCTGAATCATGAGCGAACCTTTTCTCCGCCCCCATTCCCAGGTGCAGGTCGCCCGGCTGGTGCTCGAAGCCCTCACCCCGCTGTCGATCAGCACCGGCAGCCCCGACGGTGTGTTCGACAGCGCACTGGTGCGAGACGCCAACGGCCTTCCCGCGCTGCCCGCCACCAGCACCGCCGGGGTGCTGCGCAGCCTGTGGACGCAGCAATACGGCAGCGAATCGGCAGACGAACTGTTCGGTTTCCAGAAACAAGACCAGGGCCGGGCCTCGCGCCTGCACATCGGCTGGGGCCATCTGCTCGACAGTCAGGGCCGCGCCGCCGTCGGCCTGCTGCTCGGCACTGATGCCGCACGTCTGCAAAACGACCCGCTGTGGGCCGACGTGCTCGCGCAGCGGGACGCCCCCGTGCACCGTAACCGCGTACGCCTCACCCATCGCGGCGCCGCCGCCGACACCGGCAAATTCGACCGCAGCGTGCTGCCCGCGGGCCATCGCTTCGCGCTTGAGCTGCGGCTGCACGCCGCCGCAGACGACGCGGGCCCCACCTGGGGCGATCTGCTCGCGCTGTTCGCCCATCCTGGTTTTCGCCTCGGCGGCGGCACCCGCGCCGGGCTGGGGCGGATGCGCTGCATCGGCCTGCACACCGCGCATTTCGACCTGCGTCAGCCCGCGCAGGCGCAGGCGCTGGGCAGGCTGGGCGCAGACCCTTCGTTCACGCAAGGGCTCACCGCCCAGCCTGTATCCCAGGCGCCCGCCGCCGAATGGCTCGCCGCCGCCCTCACCCTCGACGCCCGCGACCTGTGGCGCATCGGCCAGGGCGACGTGGCGCTCCCCAGTAAAGAAGCTGCCGACAAGGTTCCCGATCTGCTGCCCGTCACCGAGCGCCGGGTGCGCTGGTCGGGCGCAGCAGGGCAGATCAGCCCGCAGCGCGAACTGCTGCTGCCCGCCTCATCGCTCAAGGGCGTGCTGGCGCACCGCATGGCGTTTCACGCCCGCCGGTTTTCCGGCGCCTGGGCGGGCCAGGCGTGCGACCGCGACAAGGACGGCCAGCCCGTCGCGCCCGCCGAAGTGCGCGCCCTGTTCGGCGAGATCAAGGACAAGGCCAGGGCAGGGCAGGGCGAGCAGGGCTGGGCCGGCTGCCTGTTCATCGACGACGCCTACCTGCCCATCCGGGAGTCTGCGCGGCTGATGCACAACAGCATCGACCGGTTCACCGGCGGGGTGCGCGAGCACATGCTGTTCGAAGAGCAGAACGTCTTCGGCGGTCAGGCGCAGGTGCATCTGGCGCTCGATCTTCGCCGTCTGCACCTCATGGCCGCTGAATTCTCGACCTCCGTCGCCGCAGTGCAACGTGCCTTCGAAGCCGCATTGAAAGACCTTTGCGAAGGCCGTCTGGCGCTGGGCGCCCGCTCCACCTCGGGCAATGGCTTTTTCCGCGCCAGCCTGCCCGAAGCCTTCACCCGCCCCTGGCCGGAACAATTCAGCGCAACCCAAGCGGAGGCCGCATGAACCCTGCCGACCTGTCCCAACTTCTGGCCGATTACCAGGCGCTGCGCGCCGGTGATCAGCGCAAAAAGCGCGAAGACAAAGACAAAGACAAAGACAGCGATCTTCCGGAAATGCAGCCCGCCGGTCTGCAGCAGCAGCGCCAGACTTTCGACCAGCCCGACGCGCTCTGGGCCGCCTTCGCCGCCCATGCTCCGCAGCAGGGCTGGCTGCAGTTTCAATCGCACCAACTCACCTTCCGCGACGATCTGCCAGCCCCGGCAGCCGAATGGGGCGCGCTATTGCAGGCCGAGGCCGTGGCCGAAGGCGGCCTGAGCCTGTCGGTGCACCGCAGACCGCAGGGCGGGTGGGTGTTGACCGAATCCCGGCACCTCCAGGCGGGCGATCTGCTCTGCGACCAAGTGCGCCATCTCGTGCACGCTGCCGCCGACACCCTGGCCTACCGCCGCTACTGGCGGCTCGACGCCGAACTCGGCGCCGTGCAGACCGCCGCCTGTTTCATCGGCTTCAAGTCCATTCACGATCAGGGAGCCTGACCATGCCCACACCCCACGCATCCCAGAATCATCGAAACAACTCGCGCTCTGCTCCGCACGGGCATGGCAGACCGGGCGGGCAAGGCCATCATAAGAGCGAAGGACAGTCCACCATGGCCTACATCTCCGCCCCCTACAACTTCGTCCCCCTGTCCGAGCGGATTTTCATTCCCTCTTGGGGGCAGGACGTCTCGCACGACATCCCGTTTCAGGACGGTTTCAGCGGCGAACTGCACTACACCCTCGTCGCCCACACCCCTCTGCTCGTCGGCGGCAGGCAGGCCAAGGCCGACAAGGAGCGACCCGGCGAGGTCAAGCCCTTTCAGTTGCCCGACGGCCGCTATGCCCTGCCCGGCTCCAGTCTCAAGGGCCTACTGCGCAGCGTGGTCGAGATCGCCGGGTTCGGGCGCATGGGCAAGGTCGATGAGGTCAGGCCGGGGCTGCGCGACATTTCCAAGGCCAACACCGTGTACGCCCAGCGTGTGCGCGACAAGGTGCATACCGGTTTCCTGCGCCGACGTGACGACGGCAGCCATGAAATCGTCCCCTGCCTGATGGTGCGGCTGCATCACCGCAGCCTCGAAACCGCGCTCGGCGTGCCCGCGCCGATCTTTGCCGCACGGCAGAGCGTCGGGAAAAAATACGAAACGTGGCAGCGCCTGTGCGCAGAGCGCCAGATCGACCCCGCCCAGATCCGCTTCGAGCTCGGTCAGCCCGATGCCGCCCGCCTGTTCCAGGGCAGCCTCGTCGGCACCCCGGTGTTCACCGGCCAGATTTCCGACAGCACCAAGGACAAGGGCAAGCAACGCGATTTCATCTTCTATTCGCCCAGACCGCAGCAGGCCATCGCCGTGCCGCCTTCCGCCTGGCGCGACTTCCTGCGCATTCACGGCGACGAGGACGGCAAGGCCGACATGTCCTGGCCCGGCTACTGGAAGGCGCAATACCGCGCCGGGCGGGAGGTGCCGGTGTTCTACCTGCAAGACGGCGGCCTGCTGCGCATCGGTCTGGCCTATATGCCCAAGCTGGCGGGCGACTTCTCCACTTACGACATGATTTGCCACGCCAACCCCGGCCATCTCCACGCCCCCGGCGCCGCGCACGGCTACGACCTCGCCGACCTGCTGTTCGGCGCCATCAACGGCGAAAACCAGGCCGACGCGCTGCGCGGGCGCGTGAGCTTCGAGACTGCCGTGGCGCAGGGCAAGCCGCAGCCCACGAAGCACGGCCCCACCATCCTCAACGGCCCTAAGCCGAGCTACTTCCCCAACTACATCACCCAGCCCGGCGCCGACCCGAATACCTGGCGGCTCAGGAATGGTCAGCCCTACGCCACCTACATCCAGACCGGCAGTTCCAAAGCCCCGACGCTGCGCGGCTTCAAGCGTTACCCGGTTCGACCAGATGCCAAGGTGCAGCCCCTCACCGACGAACAGAGCGATAACAAAAAAGTGCAGATCGTGCTGCACACCCTGCCGCCGCAAACCCGGTTCGACGGGCGCATCGTGTTCCACAACCTCAAGCCCGAAGAACTCGGCGCGCTGCTCTGGGCGCTGACCTGGGGCGATGACTCTGCCAAGCGCCACAGCCTGGGCATGGGCAAGCCCTTCGGCTTCGGTCAGGCGCACGTCGAGCTGAACGCCGCGCGCTGCCGCCTCATTCCCAACGACCCGGCGCAGCCCGAGACCCCGCTCAGCGATGAACGCCGGGCGCAACTGCTGCGGCAATTCGGCCAGCAGATGAACGCCGCCGTGCCCGACTGGGAGCGCAGCCCGCAAATGCTCAATCTGCTGGCGATGGCCGACCCCGGCGCGGCGAAGCAACTGCCCAGGGGCATGGAACTGCGCCACATGAAGCTCGAAGCCAAACAAAGAATCAACGAGTTTCAGGTCGCCAAGCAGGCGCAACATGTGCTGGCCGACTACGCCGTCGCCACCGGTGCGCAGAATGCGGGCGACTGGCGTCCAACGCAGGGAAAGGCGCACGCCGAATGTTCCCGGCCGGGTGCGGCAGCTGCCGCTTCGCCTGGCAATCCCAAGTCACCCGAACCGTCCGCCGTGTCCGAGCAGAAAACGGTGTGGAACAACGCCCGTCTCACTTGGAACAAGGGCAGCCAAACCCTGGAAGCCGTGGCGCCCGATGGAAAAAGAGCGCAGGAAACACGAGACACCGCCAAAAAACTCATCGCCGCACTGCCCCCCGAGCAGGGGCAGAGGCTGGACAAAAAGGGCGAACTCAAGGGCGTGACAGTCGAAGTCAAGGGCATGGGCAATCGCTTCGTCATCCAGCGGCTCATCAAAGGCGCGGGCTGAACCGCCCGACGCCCCTGCAAACTTGCCGTGGGCCGCATGCCGCCCGCCGCGTGAAAACATGAAGACCTTTCCTCTTCATGACCACACAAGGCAGACCACGACATGCAAGCGCACACCCAACACCTCGTCCAGCAGATCACCTGGATCATCGTCATCGTCTCCAGCCTCTGGGTGCTCGCCGACGCCCGGGCCATCGGCATCCGCAAGGGGCAGGTGCGCGGCCTGGGCAATCTCAGCCCGGCGGGATGGTTCATCGCCTGCCTGCTGCTGTGGTTTCCCGCTTTTCCCTACTACCTGTACAAGCGGCGCGAGTTCCGGCGCATCAACGGCCAAAGGCCGATACCGACGCGCGGGGTGGAAAGCCCCCAGCCCGCCCTCGCTGCGGCGGCATCGCAACCGACAGCAGCGGCAACGCCCGCTGCGCCCGCACCTGTGGCCTGGGCGCAACCGGCCCGTCTGAGCGGCGCGCAAGCCGTCGTCTGGGGCGTGGTGCTGCTCGTGCTCGGCCTGGGGCTGGGCGGCTGGGGCGCCTGGCGCAGCTACCAAGACATCGACACCTGGCAGCAGGCCCGAGCACAGCTTCAGGAAATGAGCCGGCTCACCCCCGACAAAATCGCCCAGGCCAAGCAGGAAGCCGCGCACAGCGACAACCCTTTCACCCAGTTCTCCAGCGCCTTCATGTCACCCGAAGTGGTGGAGATCGCCAAGGCCAACGCCCAGAGCGAGATGCAGGGCGCCAACAACCGCCTGCTCACCGATCTGCCCGCGGCGATTGTGGGGTTGATGCTCGTTCTGGGCGGCCACCGGCTTCTGGGCCGAGGGCGCGGGCGGGCGTGAAGGGCGATGTGCGAAATCGCATTGACCGTATCGCATACGAGATACATAATGGCAAAAACGGGAGATCGAAGCATGGCCCATTCCACGATGTTGCACGTCCGGGTGGACGACGAAATCAAGACGCAAGCCAGCGAAACACTGGCCGCCATGGGGCTGACGGTGTCTGACGCCGTGCGCATTCTGCTCAAGCGCGTGGTGAACGATCAGGCTTTCCCGCTGGAGTTGAAAGCGCCCAATGCCCAGACACGTGCGGCGATGGAAGAGGCACGCGCCATGACCCAGGCGCGCGCCGCCCGCTTTGACACGGTCGCCGCCCTGATCGATGACCTCGACAAAGCCCGCCAGCAGTAAGCGGGTCATGCCGCCCAGGGCATGCGACTACACCAAACGCTTCCTCAACACTGAACGTCTTGCGCGCTCAGGCCGCTTCGACCTCAGGCGGCTGAAGGAGATGCTGCTGCTCATTGGCAACGATGCCGCGCTGGGCCCCGAGTGGCTGGACCATGCGCTCATGGGAGATTGGGCCGACCATCGCGAATGTCATGTCGGCGGCGACTTCCTGCTGATCTACCGGATCGAGGGCGACACCCTCATTTTTGTGCGGGCGGGCACACACGCCGAACTGTTCCAGCATTGATGCCGATTCGCCCCGGGAGGCATTCCCCAACGCCATTTCGCGGACGTGACGGCGCTACCAGCCGATTCCTGTCCACAACGATCACTGACATGGGTCGCCGCTAACGAGAGGCTGCAAACTTGCGCCATCCGCATCTCTCACCGAAGCGCCCTACATTGAGAACCGAGCCCAGCTCGACCCGCAGCGCCGTCTGTCCAAACGAGGCAGCGGCGCGGGCCGCGACGTGCTGCAGGAGCCTCTCCCTGGTGGGAGACCTGCGGGCCGCGCCGCCCGGCGGGAAGAGGACTGCCGCAGACGCGAGCGCGCCTGTGGCCCCTGTGTCCGACGGAGGGAGGCCGCCCGCCGGAGCCGAGTTCAGCCGGACAAAGACCCCCCGCGTCCGACGGGGCGCTGAACGCAGGACGCCGTTGCGCGCTCAGCCGAACCGCCAGAGAGTTCAGCTCCGCAGACGGCCCAGCCCGTTGCAGCGCCAGCGCA